>Ga0209535_1001310_pt1 | contig 17080 bp, 33 predicted proteins | sample LinPmetageLP28_FD_184041 | JGI IMG/M metagenome (GOLD analysis project Ga0209535, IMG submission 184041) | Marine viral communities from the Pacific Ocean - LP-28 (SPAdes) (version 2) | ecosystem: Environmental > Aquatic > Marine > Oceanic | place: Pacific Ocean | collected 2009-08-22 | reverse complement strand
GTGGATTGGCAAATGGACGATCTACCACACGAAAAAAGACAAGAGCTAATTAAGCTATCTGTAGAAAAACTACAAAGCTTAATAAGCTAAAGACACACCCAGCGAACAAATAACAAACCTCGGTAAATTGAATCAAATCAAGGCAAGCGTTCCTTCCTCCGGAATTGTTTCATGAGCAAAGGTAGCAAATGACTGGGTATATGGGCATAAATGGATTTTAAATAGCGATTAAAGGCGTAATCCTGACGAGGTGTAATAAGCGGCTCGATGAAGGTTTACTTATCTGTCATAGTGATGACACCCGACCAGGAGGCAATGAAGCTATGTAGGTAAGTAATAAAGCTATGGTAGGCAGGTTCGATTCCTGCCATGTCCACCATTTACAATATAAATACGATGACAGTAGGATATTAAGTATAAAATTAAATAAAAATATATGAAAAGAATTACATTATTACACAGGCTAAAGCCAGAAGTTAAAGCAGCATTAGAAAAAAACAAACTAGATTACGATTTCTCTATCGACCTTATCTACAAAGAGTTAGATGAAGTTGTAGTGTACCAAGATCTTAAAATGTCTACTATATACTCTATATACTTATTTAGTAGCATAGATATGTATGAAGCTGATGTGTATGACATCAGGTGGGGCGGTAATTTATTCTTAGAAGATAACGATTTAACAATAGAAACATTATGAGCAAAACAAAAGAATTACCAGAGTGGTTTGATGGTATCAAATACTCTGAAGGCGAAACGATCACTAACCCGTTTTCAGGCGATAGTTATGACTGTAGCGCAGATGAAGCAGCTATGTACGACCTAATTATGGGTGCAAACATGACTAAAAACTGGACAATAGTACAAAAAGGTTGCGACTGGTTTAGAAAAGCTAACCCTGAAGCATATATGGTGCTACTAGATTAATTTACAAATACAATACGAAACAAGTAAGATAATAATAATATGTCAAACAAAATTATAACAGAAGAAATACTATGGGAAAAGCTTGAAGAAAAAGGTATCAAGCAACCATACGACACAGATCATGAAGAACAATTAGAAAAAGTATTAGATCATTGGGATGCTAGCATAACGGGCGACTGGGATGACAGCTGCAATAGATGGTTTTATATGGAATCAACAGCCGACAGCTATGAAGTATACGTAGCTACATATGGTAAACCTAATGATATTAGTATAGGTGAAAATGTATACTACTACGAAAACGGTTGGCTAGAAGAGCTACCTAACTGCATAAAAGACGGTGCTAATATATTTTTCTCAGAGCTAGAAACTGGTAACTACGAGTTTATAGATGCTATTAACGAAACGTATGAGCATTACTTCGAAGACAAAGTAGAAGAAATGCAAGATGAACTACTAGATCAAGGTTGGATACTTCAAAACGATATGGTGATCGATGCCTAATATTAAAGAACTTGACATAGTGTATATGAACATAGCTGGTGAAGTTAGCCAGCTAAGTAAATGCAAAAGAAAGAAGGTCGGTGCTATTATAGTTAAAGATAACAATATATTATCCTTTGGTTACAACGGTACGCCTTCTGGCTTCTGCAACACTTGCGAAGAAGATAACAAGACAAAATGGTCTGTACTACACGCAGAGTCTAACGCTATAGTTAAAGTAGCTAAGTCTACTAACAGTTCAAGCGGATCTACGTTGTACTGTACGTTGTCTCCTTGTAGAGATTGCAGTAAGTTAATAATACAAGCAGGTATAGTTAAGGTAGTATACAAAGAAGTTTACGAAGGATCAACCGAAGGGCTTGATCTTATGAAAGAATCAGGAATAAAAATAATAAAAATATAATGGGTACAAGAAGTTTAACAAGAATAATACCAAGACAAGAAGGTTTGTCTTACAGTGAAGGCCACACTAGAGCTGAGTTAGCACTAGTAAACATATACCAACAGTACGATGGTTATCCAGAGTATATGGCTGTTGAGTATGCTGAGTGGCTAAAAAACATTAAGATTATTAATGGCTTAGGTGGTAATAAAAACCTTAATGAGGTTGCTAACGGAGCAGGTTGCTTTGCAGCTCAGTTCATAGCTAAATTCAAAGATCGAGCTGGTCAAATGTATCTACAAGCAATAGACAACGAGATCGGTTGGGCTGAGTATATATATACTTTATACCCTAAAGCAGATCACGACACTTATATGTCTATATATAAAGTTTCTACTAGAACTGTTATATTTGTAGGTAAGCCAGAAAAAGCTCTACAACAGTACGATGAAAATTACAAAACAAATACGAAACAAGAAGGATAATAATATAAAAAATATACAAAATGAAAAAAGCCATGTTAGCACACAAGTTCGATCAATCACGTATCGACTTTAAAAGACCAGTTTACATTCAAGCAAAACTCGACGGCGTCCGCTGCTTATTCACGAAAGACGGTGCATTCTCACGCAACGGCAAGCAGTTCATGAACGTGCGTCACATTGAACTAGCACTCAATCCTTTCTTTGCTAAACAACCAGACGTAGTGCTCGACGGCGAGCTTTACAATCACAAGCTAAAGCACGACTTCGAAAAGATCATATCACTAGTACGTAAGCAAAAGCCTACAGATGAAGACAGGCTCGATGCTCAGCATCTAGTACAGTTTCACGTATACGACCACTTTGATGGTGTTATGTACGACAACTACCAAGCGCGTATGCAGTTACTTGTAAACGCAGGTTTCTACGATGCGCAGATCAAGCACGTTCCTGCATTACTAGTTGATAGCTACAATTATGCTAGAGTTCAGCATGAAGAGTTTTTATCACTCGGCTACGAAGGCTCAATTATAAGAAATGGCGATGGTATATACAAGCACGGTAGATCTTACGATCTAATGAAGTTTAAAGACTTCAGCGACACCGAAGCTACTATCATCGATTATGTTACTGGTAAAGGTAAACGGACTGGCACGCTTGGCAAGTTCATTATGCAAGATGACGACGGTGTAGTGTTCGGTTGTCCTCCGGGCAAGGGCTACTCGTACAAGGATCTTAAAACAATGCTCAAGAACGTAGATTCTTTTATTGGCAAGCGCGCTACCTTTACTTATTTTCAAAGAACTAAAGCTAACAGCTACAGACACCCACTATTTAAATGTATTAGAAATTATGAATAATATAACAGACTACAGAGCAGTTGGCCTTGCTGAAGGATTTGAAGAAGGCACTGAAGAAGAAATAATTGAAGCTTGGCAACATCTACATGATACTGGCTTAGCTTACACACTACAAGGCTGGTTTGGAAGAGCAGCATCAAACTTAATAGAACAAGGAATTATAAATGAATAAATTATTAATAGCAACTATAGCGGCAAGCTTGGCGATGCCAAAAAGCAACGTGAGTAATGCTATACACAAGTCCGCTCCAGTAGACGAGCAAGTAAAAATAACGATAGAGCCATCATGGGAAGATTTAATCGATGCGATAATCTACGTAGAAAGTAGAGGTAACGACTCTGCTATTGGCGATCGAGGTAAAGCTGTAGGCTGTTTACAAATACAACCTATATGCGTAAGAGAAGTTAATAGAATACTACGCAAGCATAAGTCAAACGTAAGATACTCATTACAAGATCGTTACAGCAGAGCAAAATCTATACAGATGTTTAACATTATAGCAGAGCAATATATATGCTGCGAGTATGTTACATTTATGGAGTATGCAGAGATCGTATCAAGAAGATGGAATGGCGGTCCTCGCGGAGATAAAAAGAAAGCAACAATTAAATATTGGTACAAAGTTAAACCACATTTACAAAACAAATACGAAGAACATAAGATAACAAACACATGAACATATTTTATTTAGACGCAGATCCAGATACGGCTGCTAGGTTACAATACAATAAACACGTTGTAAAAATGGTTCTTGAGTCAGCTCAAATGCTATGCTCGGCGCATCATTTTCATGGCAATGGTGACAACGTTCCATACAAAGTAAGCCACATTAACCATCCAAGCACCATCTGGACTCGTTCTAATACTAAGCATTACAATTGGTTATACCAACATATGATGTCTTTAGGAGATGAATATACGTTCAGATATGGCAAAACACATTTGACAATTACTAAATGCAGAGATGCTCTTAAATGGCCTCCTATGGGCATGACTACGTCAGATTTTAAGCAACCTCCACAAGCAATGCCAGATGAATACAAAAGCGCATGTAGTATAAAGGCCTACTGGAGATACTATATTGCTGAGAAACACACAGTAGCAAACAAAAATGAGAAAATTTATGAAGGAGATTATAATAAAATTATTTAAAAGAATAAGTAATTTTTTTAATGGATTAGTTGCCGCATTAGAAGATGCCGCATATGTAAATGAAGTTAAAAAAGTAACTAAAACAAAGAAAAAGAAAACAAAAAAAATAAAGTAAATATAACATGGCTATGACAATAGCCTATAAGGATTAATAAGTAACTAGCTAATGTCACATGATAGAAATATAAAATGGCTGCATGATAAACGTGTTATTACACGGTGTTGGCCATGGGAGGATTTACCTAGCAACGAGACTAATCTGTATATGTATTATCAAGAAGGTACATTTCAATGTTATACATTGTTTGCAAGTAAAGCTAAAATTACTACATATAAATCTTTAAAATGGCATTTTTTAGTTTTAATGTTTTTAAACGAAAATGAAACAGCAGAGTTTATGGAATCTATATTTAGATTTATATCTGATAAAGAAAATGGTTTTGTAACTTTTTTTATAAAACAAACAGTATTAAATAGCATGATAGAAAATGTACTTACGTCGCATGGTAACCCACCTGTAAATAAAATGCGTAAAGTTATATTTAAACCTGCGGCTTGGCATCTAACATTAAGTGAAAAGCTTAGTATTGTTGGCAAACTTATAGGTAGAAATAAATTAAACAAAGAAATGCTTTATCAAAGCATGTTAGATATAAACGACGAAGGACAAAGCATAACAACTAAAAAACTAGCAAACCTGCTAAATGTAACACAGAGAACAATATATCGCCACATGTGCGATACGCTAAGAACAGAAAAACAAATATTAAATGAAGAGCTATAACGTAAGTAATTACATAAAATATAAAACCGATCTTAACAGATCAATGCCTGACGAAGAAAAAGACTATGCTACTCTCACTAGAGACGAACTTATAGTTAGGTTTCTACCTTTAGTAGAGAACTTAGCACGTAAATTTTCTACGTCTCAACAAGCATCTGGTGTATTAAGCATCAATGATCTTATACAAGAAGGATCTGTAGGCTTAATAGCCGCGGTCGATAGAATCGACTGGGTAAAGCTATGCGAATCAGATGACATAGAAAAAACTATAAAGTCTTTTTTAAGCAAAAGAATAAAGGGTGCAATACGAAGAGCTGTCGATATAAACAGAGGAAACATACGTATACCTGAGCACAAGCTTAACGAAATAAGAAAAGACTTTGGTAAAAACAGACAAATGGTTGAAATGTTTTTTAACAGTATATTTTTAAGTATTGATGCAAAGCCTAATCAAGATGAGAATATGGCATATCAAATTGCAGATACATCAGAGCCATACAATAAAGAATTACTTAATTTGTATTTAAAAGGCTTACTCAAGAAACATCTCAACGACAAAGAATACAACGTACTTAGGTTAAGCTACGGTTTAGATTGTGACAAGCATAGCGCAAAACAAATAGCAGAACAGTTAGATATAAAAGGTACGTCAGCTTATGTTAGAGTTTCACAACTAAAAAAGCAAGCCGTAGAAAAACTTATTGATAACGTAGATCACTCTCAAGTGCTTGATTATCTTTGAGTTAAACGTTAAAAACTAAAATAAATGTGTAATTATAATAATATCAAACCAACATACCTATGACGTTAAACGACAAATTAACAGAAATCCAAACTAGATTTAAATCAAAAAAATCTAGGTTCAACTCATTCGGCAAATACCACTTTCGCAGTGCCGAAGACATTCTCGAAGCAACAAAACCCTTTTTAAAGGAGCTAGGCGTAACAGTTACAATTAATGAAGAATTAATAGCTGATAGCCCTATGCCTGTAATAAAGACTACAGCATCAGTAAACGACGGCAAAAGTGCTATACACGCAGCTGCCATTGTAGGTGTTGATCTTAATCAAAAAGGTATGCAAACTCCTCAACAGTTTGGATCTGCCTCGAGTTATGCTAAAAAATATGCGTTAGGTAACTTATTTTTAATTGATGACACTCAAGACAGTGACGCTGCCAATACACACGGCAAAGGCTCTGCAAGTACGCTAACGTCTGTAAAAGATCCTGCGTTTGCAAAAGCTAAAGCTTATGTTAAAAACGGCGGCAAGCTTGATGCTATCAAGGCAAAATACAAATTAAGTGCTGAAGTTGAGAAAGCACTAACAACATTATAAATGGATAAAAAACAAATAATAGAAAAGCTACGTGACGATGAAAGCTATTACGGTAAGTTTGGTAAACAGTACTTAAGTAATAGCGACATTAGCACATTATTAAAAAATCCTTTAGCGCTAGGTACACCTAGTAAACCTTCAGCTGCCTTTTTAGTAGGTGGTTACTTTCATACTGCAATACTTGAGCCACATAAGCTTAAGAAGTATAAAGTTATCGAAGCGTCTACTAGGAATACTAAAGCGTATAAAGAGATGTCAGGTGGTGAGTTATGTTTGTTGCAACAAGAGGTTGACAATATAGAGTTATTGACAGATAAGATCATGTCTAACGATATATGCAGAGATCTTATACGCAAAGGAGAAATAACTTACGAAGAACCTGGCATTACGGAGATAAATGATCATATGTGGAAAGGTAAGGCTGATATAGTTAATCACAGCGAAAAGCTAGTGGTTGATCTTAAAACCACCAACGACATAAGCAAGTTTAGATCTTCAGCTTGGAAATACAATTATGATAGCCAAGCATATATTTATAGCAAGATATTTGGTTATGAGTTAATATTTATAGCAATAGATAAAAACACACACCAAATAGGTTTATTTGACTGCTCTACTGAATTTATAGAGCGTGGCATTGAAAAGGTTAGCAAAGCCACAGAAGCATATGAGTTGTTCTACAATACAGAAAACTTTGACGCTGAACAATACTTTATTAACAAAACTTTATAGTTTTACAAAATAAATACGATAACCTCAAGATAATAATTAAAAATAAAAATTAAAATTTATGGCAAGAACCAGAAAAAACCCAACAAGACTATGCACAGTAACTGGCGTGAAGACCAGTGAAAGCAATTTTTACAAAAACCAAAACCACGTTAAAGCTGTGGATAACATCAGGCGTAATACCGGTGCTACAAAAGATCAGCTTAGACGTATGTTTAATCAATTAAAAACTTATTAATTATGGCAAGTATTATAGCAACAAGCATTGATCTTACTAAGATACCCAAAGATAAGATCATAAACGGAAAAAAGGGTAAGTATATACCAATAACTATAACGTTAAACGACGAAGTAGATCAGTTTGGTAATCAAGGTCCAGTGTCTGTTCAGCAGACTAAAGAAGAACGAGAAGCAAAAACTGAAAAGGTTTACTTAGGCAATGTTAAAGTTGTCTGGTCTAACGGAGATAACGTAGCACCAGCGCCTAGAGACGGTATGGCTGCTCAAGGTAACGTAGTTACTAAACAAGTAGAGGAAGACCTACCATTCTAGCATGGAGCTATGTGAAATGTGCGGGCAAGAAATGTCACAGGAGGAACATGCCTTCTGTGATATATGCCCAGATTGTAGAGAAATAGAGTACTAACAATTTAATTAAATAAAATGCAAACAACAGAGATCAACGGGTTTACTATTGACCAGTTCAATCAGTACAGTCTAGAAAGTGGCAAGACTCAGGGCATATGTCCTCTTTGCTCCCATACTAGAAAACCTGAGAATAAGAAAGCAAAATGTGCTTCATATGATTGGGATCGTGGTCTCGGCACTTGCCACAATTGTAACACATCTTTTCAGTTACACACGTATCAAAGAAAAGGTGCTAGTGAGCGTGTTTATGTTAGACCTGAGGTTACTAAGTATTTACCAGTTAAAGACAAAGTAACTGAATGGTTTGAAACAAGAGGTATATCTCAAAAAACCTTAGATGATGTACAAGTCGGACAAGGTTCTGAGTATATGCCACAAACTGGTAAAACAGAAAACACGATACAGTTTAATTATATCATGGGTGACCAATTAATTAATGTTAAATATAGAGATGGTCGAAAGAATTTTAAACTGTATAAAGGTGCTGAAAAAGTATTTTACAATATCAATAGCATAATAGGTTATGATAGTTGTGTTATAACAGAGGGCGAAATGGATGTGTTAGCATTTCATGAAGCTGGTGTTAAAAACGTAGTGTCAGTACCGAATGGTGCAACGCTAACTAATAATAACCTAGATTACTTAGATAATTGTATAGATTACTTTGAAGATAAAGAAAGAATACTATTAGCAATAGATAAAGACGAACCAGGCCAAATGCTTCAAGCCGAGCTTGTGCGTAGGCTAGGTGCTGAAACTTGTTTCATAGTAGACTTCGACGATTGCAAAGATGCTAATGAATATTTACTAAAGCACGGTAAAGATAAGTTAGCTGAATCAATAACAAAGGCCAGGCCTTATCCTCTTGAAAACGTAACTACGTTTAAAGATATAGAGAATGAGATAACAGACTTTGTTAAAAATGGTTTTAAACCAGGCTTCCAAGTTGGTTTACCTAATTTTGACGAAATATTTTCTACGTATACTAAACAGTTTATAACTGTAACGGGTATACCTAGTTCAGGTAAGTCAGATTTTGTAGATCAAATGGTAGTAGGTTATAACCAACAATATGGTTGGAAGACTGCTTTTGCAAGTCCTGAAAATCAACCAACATACCTACACGCACACAAGCTTATGCGTAAAGTGTGGGGCGACATGCCCAATGTAGGAGATATTGGTGGTGCTAAATGGAACGAAGTTGCAGAGCATGTCAACGATCATTTCTATTTCATAGACATGGATAAATACGATCTTGATTCTGTATTACGAAAAGGTGCAGAGCTTGTAAAAAGAAAAGGTATCAAATGCTTAGTTATCGATCCTTATAATAAGGTTAGAGATATAAATGCAAAGACTGATGATGTAAACCGTTATACAATGGATTACTTAATGAAGATCGAAACATTTGCTAAGAAGTATGATTGCTTAGTTTTTATAGTTGCGCACCCTACTAAAATGATGAGGGGTCAAGATGGTAAAATCCAAGAACCTACAATGTACAATATAAAAGGCGGTGGTGAATGGTATGATGCCAGTTACCACGGCCTTCTTGTACACAGAGATTACGAAGCTGGTACTACTAAAGTCAAGGTGCTTAAAGTTAAGTTTCAAAATCTTGGTGAGAACGGAGCTGAGGCACATTTTACTTGGGACAGAGCTTCAGGTAGATTTGTACCTGAAATGTCTATAAAACAAGATGATTTACCTTGGGAGTAAAAAAGAAAGTTGAAAATTATTCAATGACAGAAAATGAAATGCAAGCTTTTAAATGGTGTGTAAGAAACGGTATATGTATAAAACCTAGAGAAGTAGCTTGGAGAACTAGAAAATACTGTGTAGATATAGAAACAGGTAGGTATCCAAATAGAAAACTAATTGCTACTACACCAGAACACTATTCTTACTTAGCCGCACAAAAAAAAGCTGCTGAATATAGAACATATTATTACAAAAAGAATGCGGACAAAGTTTAAAAATGCAAGCGAAGCCTTCGATTACTTCTACATAAAAATAAAAGACAAAGGTGTTGATTTTGATAACACTAAAGCATTATTTAATGTAGGGTTTTATATAGCTGACCCTGTTAATAACAAAATAAAATCTGGCTTCAGAGGCTGGAGTAAAGAGTATGCCAATGCCGAATGGCAATGGTACTTATCTGGTGATCCAAATATAAAAAAGCTAGGATCATTATACGGTAAGATTCCAAGTATATGGAAAAAAATGGCTGACAGACACGGCAACGTTAATAGCAACTACGGCTATCAATGGAAACGTAATAGCCAATTACAATATGTAATAAACAAACTAAAGAACGATCACAATACTAGACACGCAGCAATAAGCATATATGATGGAAAAGAATGGGAACATTATAAAAATGATACTCCTTGCACATATGCGGTTCAGTTTAGTATAATAGATGGCAAATTAAATATGTCAGTATATATGAGATCTAATGATCTATGGTACGGCTTTTGCAATGATCAATACCAATTTAGTATGCTACAGAAAATGGTAGCAGGAGAATTAAATATACCGGTCGGTTGGTATTACCACCACGCACATAACTTACACTTATATAACGATAAAACTTAATGTACTATTTATACCACATTCCTGGTAAAAAGATTGGCGTAACACGTGATCTTGATACCAGAGTTACCCTTGTGCAAGGCTACAAGGAGGGAGAGTACGAAGTTCTAGACCAGTCAGAAGATATAGATTACATATCAGACTTGGAGTTAGAACTTCAACAGTCTTATGGCTATCGCAAAGACATACAACCTTATAAACAACTATTTAATAAAATGAAGATAAACGCAACAGAACAAACCTCAACGTTCCCCGTGCCTATAAATAAATTAAAAGGTAGGCTCATGGATAATATAGGTAAGAATTGGCAGACAGAGTTTGGCCAGTTTGAGATAAACGAACAAACAATACCATGGATAGTAGATAACGCAAAGACGTCCATGTTTAATACAGAAAGATGCTACATATATAATAAAGCATATTGGAATATGTTTCAGAACAAAGACCCTAAATCAGGATGGGTTCCTAGCTCAAGCAATGGTACTTACGTAGTACAAGAGCCTGACAAAGACAAATACTACTTTGGTTTAATAAGACAATGGGCACAAGACAAAGGTATATACGATAAAGGCGACACAAAAACGCAGTACATAAAACTTGCTGAAGAGTTTGGTGAGCTTGGTAAAGCATTACTAAACGATGATCAACCGGAAGTTGTAGATGCTATTGGCGATATGGTAGTTGTATTAACTAACCTAGCACATCAAAGAGGAGTTACTATCGAGTCATGCATTAAGTCAGCATATAACGTGATAAGTAAACGAACAGGTAAAATGATTAACGGAACATTTGTAAAAGATAACTAGTATGAAAGATTATAGAATAAAAACTGAAGACCCTATTGTACAGAAAATAATTAAAAAGATCGACGAACGCAGTGAGTTTGGCATGAAAAAGTATGGCAAATCAATGATGGAAGAAGTTGTAAACAGAGAGAAAGATCTTGGTGCATTTATAATTGATGTACAAGAAGAGCTAATGGATGCAATACTTTATTTAGAGTCAGCAAGGCATTGCCTACAAGACGAGATAGAAGATGCTATGCTATCAAGACTTACTGAAGATAAAAATGAAAAGGTCTTATAAAAGAAAAAGCAAAGGTCCTGTCAGAGCTAAAAAGACTAGCTATGACGGGATAACCTTTGCGTCTGGTTTAGAAAAGTATATGTATAAAGCTTTGAAAGAAGCCAGTATACATGCTTTATACGAGGGAGAAACGTTTGAACTTGTTGAAGCTTTTGATTTTCCTTTTAAGTCATATGAAAGATGTGGTAATGGAAAAGGAGAATATAAAAACAGAGGTAATAAAAAAGTTTTAAACATTAAGTATACTCCAGATTTTATAGGTAAAGGCTTTATAATAGAATGCAAAGGTAGAGCAAATGAATCTTTTCCACTTAGATGGAAAATGTTTAAGAGCTTAATAGCAAGCAGCAAGATAGGGCCTTGCACACTATATAAACCTCAAAATCAAAAAGAATGCGACGAAACAATAAACTTAATACTGAGCAGCAAAAACAGCTAGCTAGAGAAAAATATGCAGAGCGTCAGTTTGATAGATGGGTTAAATGGAAGTGGGATACTCACGGCTGCATTAGATACAAAGAATTAATACAACAATTAGAAAAATACAATTTATGACCAAAGAAAAAGAAAAAAAAGCATGGGCGCTGAGCGTTGGCTTATACCCAGGGATACTAATGGGGTTTAGATCTTATGAAGATGATGATAAAACTACTCATGTAGCTTACATACCATTTGTTGATCTTGCGCTAGAAGTATATAAAAATATAGAAGAATAATGGCAAAGCTTTTAGTATCTTCTTATTTAAGAAAGAATAAAATAAAAAGACCTGGCGTACACGCTAAGAGCAAAACGTCAAAAAGTAAAAATAGTAAAAATTACGTTAAGAAATATATAGGACAAGGTAGATGAGTTTATTTAAACAAAGAATAGCATACAAACCATTTGAGTACCCTGAGTATTATACTGAGGGTTGGTTAAAACAAGCTCAAGCATTTTGGTTACATACAGAAATACCAATGTCAGGTGACGTAAAAGACTGGAACGAAAAACTAACTGATGAAGAGAAAAACCTAGTAGGAAATATCCTGCTAGGTTTTGCTCAGACCGAATGCGCTGTCTCTGACTATTGGACACAAAAAGTTGTTGGTTGGTTTCCTAAACACGAGATACAACAGATGGCTATGATGTTTGGTTCGCAAGAAACAATACACGCTGTGGCTTATAGCTATCTAAATGAAACTCTAGGACTTGAAGACTTTGAAGCATTTTTACACGAGCCAGCAACAGCTGAACGATTTGATAACTTAGTAGCGTACGAAGGAAATGATCCTGTAGGCATAGGCAAGTCGTTGGCTATATTTAGCGCGTTTGCTGAAGGTGTTTCATTGTACTCTGCTTTCGCAGTGCTATACAGCTTTCAACTTCGCAACCTACTAAAAGGTATTGGCCAGCAAATGAAATGGTCTGTAAGAGATGAAAGTTTACATTCGCGCATGGGTTGTAAGTTATTTAATCAAATGTGCGATGAAATACCTACTCTTAGAGATGAGTGCCAAGATGATATACATAAGGCAGCGGAAACAATGGTTGAGCTCGAAGAGAAATATATAGATAAAATGTTTGAGATGGGTGATATAGAAAACCTAAAATCCGAAGACTTAAAGCAGTTTGTTAGAAAAAGAGCTAACGAAAAACTACAAGAACTAGGTTACGTGGGATTATTTACTTATTCGCAAGAAGCTGCAGACAACCTTGATTGGTTCTACCACTTAACAGGCGGTGTCACTCATACAGACTTTTTTGCTATGAGACCTACAGATTATTCTAAAGCAAACGAAGGTGAAGATTTTGAAGATATATGGTAATTAATTATGTGGAATAAAGAATGGAAAAAAGGCGTTGATTACCCTGATTGGGGTGATAACGAAGTATATAAGAAAACAATAGGTGGTCAATACTTGCTACCTGGTGAAAGCCCAGCAGATGCTTACATGAGAGTTTGCAAGACTGTTGGAATGCGTTTAGGACGCCCAGAACTCACCGAAATATTTTATGAGTATATATGGAAGGGTTGGCTTTGTCTAGCATCTCCAGTGTTGTCTAACACAGGCACAGAACGTGGTCTACCGATCAGCTGCTTTGGTATTGATGTTGGTGACAGTATATATGATATAGGAAATAAAAATTTAGAAATGATGCTACTCGCGAAACACGGCGGCGGAGTTGGTATCGGAGTTAATATGATTAGACCTGCCGGAAGTAAAATAAAACAAAATGGAACATCAGACGGAGTTGTCCCTTTCTGCAAGATCTATGATTCTACAATCCTTGCTACAAACCAAGGAGCAGTTCGAAGAGGAGCTGCTTCAGTCAACATTAACATTGACCACGCAGATTTTGAAGAGTGGCTTGAGATACGAGAACCTAAAGGGGATGTTAACAGACAAAGCCTTAACTTACATCAATGCGCAGTTGTTGGTGACAAGTTTATGCGAAAGCTTGAACTCGGAGATCCAGAAGCTAGAACTAAGTGGAGTAAACTTATTAGAAAACGAAAAGCAACTGGCGAGCCGTATGTCCTCTTTAAAGGAAATACAAACAAAGCAAATCCAGAAGCATATAAAGAAAACGGATTAAAAGTTCATATGACTAATATATGTAGCGAGATTACGTTGCATACAGACGAGTCACATAGCTTTGTGTGCTGCTTGTCTTCTTTAAACTTAGCTAAATACAATGAATGGAAAGATACTAATATAGTATACGATGCTATATGGTTTTTAGATGGAGTACTTGAAGAGTTTATACAGAAAGCAAAAGGTAAGATCGGTTTTGAAAATGCAGTTAGATCTGCTGAAAAAGGTAGAGCACTAGGATTAGGCGTTTTAGGTTGGCATACTTATTTACAAGAGAATAATATACCATTTGAAAGCTTGCCTGCACAGTTTGAAACTCGTAGAATATTCTCAACTATGATGGTTGAGTCTACAAGAGCTAGTATGGATTTAGCAGAGCTTTATGGCGAACCACTATGGTGCTCTGGCACTGGGTTGCGCAACACGCATTTACGCGCTGTAGCGCCAACGGTTAGCAACTCTAAGCTATCAGGTAACGTATCACCTGGTATTGAGCCTTGGGCTGCTAATGTATTTACAGAGCAGTCTGCTAAAGGTACTTTCATTAGAAAAAATCCAACGTTAGAAAAGTTGTTACGTAAAAAAGGTAAGAATAATAAAGATGTTTGGAATAAGATATTAGAAGATGGAGGTTCTGTACAAGACTTAGATTTCTTGACAGATGAAGAAAAAGATGTTTATAAAACATTTAAAGAGATCAACCAACTAGAACTAGTAAAACAAGCTGGAATAAGACAGCAGTTTATAGATCAAAGTGTTAGTTTGAATTTAGCTTTTCCAAAAGAGGCTACACCAAAATGGATCAACAAGGTACATATGGAAGCTTGGAAACGAGGAATCAAAACGTTATACTACATGCGCACTGAATCTGTGTTGCGTGGTGATATAGCTCAGAAAGCACTAAGTGAAGACTGTATGGCTTGCGATGGCTAAAAAAGAAAAGAGGGTAGCTTTTAGTTACCCTCTTTTTTTCCTTGTAAATATCCTTTTTCATATTCAACCTCTTTTTCTAGGTTAATTATTCTTTTTTCTAAACCATCTATTACGATTATTTTTTGATCTAACCTATCTTCTATAGATGATAGTTGAGATTTTATTGCTGTAAACTCAGCGTATATACTACCTGCCGCGAATACCGCAGCAACCATCCAAACAACTATAGACCAGTTCTTTTGTAACAAGTTATTGACTTCTGACATATCATTCTCCACATTTCTTACTTGGATCATCTACTCTTCTCCAGTCCTCTTTTTCAAACCAATCTCTAAGCGTAGCTCCTTTCTTTCGAGCTCCTTTAACATTAGTTTTAGATGATCTTCTATATTTTCCTTTAGAACCAGCTGACTTTTTAGCGTTAACTAGCTTTTGTCTCTCTGCCGAGCTCATGCTTTTTATTTTAGAAGCTGGTAAACAGGTCTTAGTAGTGCCTCCACCTTTTTGTTTTTTCAAAGGTGAGTTATGTCTCATGTCTATAAACCAGTTTACTTTATTGTTCATACTTTAGCTTTAAGTCTTTTATTTTCTTTTTCAAGAAACTCAACTTTAATACGTAGCGCAGAAACTTCTTCCGTTAGTTCAAGAACTGTCTCTCTCAACTCCTCTTTTTCCTTCGCGTTTCCAGCGAGTAGTGACTCTAGGTTTTTTACTCTATTTTTCAAATCGTCTCTGTATTGCACACCGTCGTTATTTTGTAGTCTAATCTTCTTACTCTCGTATTTAGCTTTTAATCTAGCTTCAAGGAATTTCCATATAGATGCTGACCCCAGCACCGTTATTACAGTAATTATTATTTGCGTGACTTCGTTCATAGCTTAGCTTTTCTTTTTACCCATTTTACCAGGTCCACCAGCTTTGGTACATCTCACACCCCAACCAGAAGCGTAAGCGCTTGGCCATACATCAAATTTCTTTTTAGCCGCAGTTTTACACGCTGGGCTTATTGCCGCCAATAGTGGCGACTTAGGTTTCATTTTAAAAGGACTCATAGTTTTATTTTATTAACAGTTCCATCTGCGTCTAGCTGCTCGACCTCTTTCTCCAGTCCAGCTTTTCGACCTAGCACAGAATGCTTTTCTTCTTTTAGCAGCTTTGCTACCTTTTTTTAATTTACTTGGTTTAGTAGTAACAGCTGTTTTTAGCTTACTACCAGGATTATTTCTTTTGTATTCATCTACTCCTTTCTGAGTCATACCACCGCCTGCAGCAGCACCTGTTCCAGTAGGATTAGCTTTGTTAAAGTTTTTACCTCTACCAATAGTTCTTCTTGGATCAGCTTTCTTTAGTGGCGAACATTTATTGCACATACCACAACTACAGTTGTCTCCACAATTACATTTACCTATACATCCGAAAGAGCTTGTAAATGGGTTATTTGATTGCTTGTATCCAGTTGATCCTTGAAATTTCATACGTCTTTATATTCAGTTCTAGCATCGTAGCAAGGGCATGCCTTCGCAGCGAAGGCGCGATGCCCATCAACTACTGCGCTAGAGTTTAACTTCTTTAACACCTTGATTAATACTAATAAACTTTCTTTTTGTTCAGGCGTTCTAGTGTCTTTAGGTGTCTTGCCATCAGCCTCAACGCCTCCGATATAGCATATGCCTATCGAACCTGTATTGTACCCTTTAGTGTGAGCTCCGCGTTTGTTTACGTCTCTACCATAAGATATACTACCATCTAAGTGAACAATATAATGATAACCTATATCCGACCACCCTCTTGCTAAATGCCATTGTCTTATAGTATCAACACTAAATGCTTGGCCTTCTCTAGTTGCAGAGCAATGTATTATTATTTTATTTATATCTCTCATTTACTTTTAGGCTTACTATGTGTGTATCCTTTTTTCTTTAAAGCATTGTGTTGAGCTATAGTTTTAGCAACTTTTTTAATACCGGTTTTACTGTACATGTTGTGTACTTTGAAATTTTTCATGTTTATATAATTATAATGTGTCTGTGTTTAGGGTGTCTAAGTAAGAAGAGTCTATATTCTTACTAATACTCCAAG
>Ga0209535_1001309_pt1 | contig 17092 bp, 16 predicted proteins | sample LinPmetageLP28_FD_184041 | JGI IMG/M metagenome (GOLD analysis project Ga0209535, IMG submission 184041) | Marine viral communities from the Pacific Ocean - LP-28 (SPAdes) (version 2) | ecosystem: Environmental > Aquatic > Marine > Oceanic | place: Pacific Ocean | collected 2009-08-22 | reverse complement strand
GTTTCATATATGTATATGGCTTTTGCAGAAAACCCATTTGTAACTTCAGAAGGAGTGCCTGCAACGGCAAGATAATTATGTTACAAAAACTTAATTTTAAACCAGGATTTAATAAACAAGTAACAGACTCAGGAGCTGAATCGCAATGGGTGGATGGAGACTTTGTAAGATTTAGATACGGATTACCTGAAAAAATAGGGGGTTGGCAACAGTTAACAACTACTAATCAAACTTTACCTGGAGCAGCTAGAGCACAACATGCTTTTACTTCTGTTGAAGGTGAAAAATATGTAGCAATAGGAACATCATCAGGTTTGTTTGTTTATTATTCTGATAAACTTTATGATATTACTCCATTAGATACAGGAATAGCCGGAGCAACTTTTACAGTTACTTCTGGATCAGCAACTGTAACTGTAAACAAAGCTTCACATAATTTATCAAATGGTAGATATGTAACATTTTCAAGTGTAACTATACCAACAAACTCCGGTTACTCAGTAGCTGATTTTACAGATAGTACATTTGAAGTTTTAAATGCACAGCAAAATACTTTTCAAATTACAATGCCTACAAACTCAGCTGGTGCTAGTACAGCAACAGGTTCAGCACAAATTGATCCTTATATATTTATTGGACCCACAATTCAAACAGCAGGTTTTGGTTGGGGTACATCTACATGGGCCGGTGCTTCAGGAGTTACAAGTACATTGAATGGTGCGTTAGGAGATAATACTTCTGGTACTGGTGGATCTGGAACAAGTGTTACTTTAACTTCTACTTCTGGTTTTCCAACAACTGGAGTAATTAAAGTTGGAGCTGAATTTATTTCATACACAGGTATTTCATCAAATAATTTAACAGGTATTACAAGAGCTGTTGCCGGAACCAGATCAGCACATAGTTCAGGAGCATCAGTTGAATTTTATACTGCGTGGGGACAACCTTCATTAACTTCATCTACGATTCTGGATCCAGGGAACTGGTCACTTGATAACTTTGGACAAATATTAGTTGCAACTGTACACAACGGTAAAACATTTACTTGGAATTCGGGAGTTGGTGGAGCAAGAGATATCAGAGCAGTGGTTATGGCTAATGCACCTACTGCAACAAGACTAACTCAAGTATCTGATAGAGATAGACATGTATTTCATTTTGGAACAGAAACAACTATTGGAAACACATCTACGCAAGATCCAATGTTTATTAGATTTTCAAATCAAGAAGATTTTAATACATATAATCCAACAGCAACTAACACTGCAGGAACTTTTAGATTAGATAAAGGTAACGCTATTATTGGTGCTGTTTCTGGTAAAGACTATACTTTAGTAGTAACAGATAGTTCAGCTTATGTTATTCAATACATTGGCCCACCATTTACATTTTCAGTTAGACAGGTAGGTACAAACTGTGGTTTAATTTCACAAAATGGTTTAGCTTACTCAAATGGTATTGTTTTTTGGATGTCAGCAGAAGGTGGTTTTTTTATGTTTGATGGTACTGTAAAAGCTATACCTTGTTTAGTAGAAGATTTTGTATTTACAACAAATGGAAATAACTTAGGAATTAATTATGATGCAGCAGAAGTAGTTTATGCAGAACACAATACTTTATATAATGAAATAAATTGGTTTTATCCAAAAGATAGTTCAGTTCAAAACGATAGATGTGTAACATATAATTATGGAGAAAACGTTTGGACTACTTCTTCTTTAAATAGATCTACTTATGTAGATCAAGGTGTTTATGATTTACCTTATGCAACTGAATACAGCACAACCGCAACTCCTTCTTTTGATATAAAAGGAATAACTAACATAAATGGAGCATCAACTTATTATGCTCATGAAGTAGGGACTGATCAAGTTAATAGCTCAGGTACAACTTCTATTGATGCATTTATTCAATCAGGAGATTTTGATATTAGTGCTAGTAAAAGTGCTTTAGGTGGTTCAACAGGACTTGCAGATTTTAGAGGAGACGGTGAATTTATTATGTCGGTTAAAAGATTTATTCCCGATTTTAAAATATTAACTGGTAATTCAAAAGTTACTTTGTTATTAAACAATTATCCAAGTGGTACAGCTACAAGTTCTTCACTTGGTCCCTTTACAATTACCTCTTCTACTGATAAAGTAGATACCAGAGCAAGAGCAAGACTTGTTGCAATTAAAATAGAAAATGATTCTACAGGTGAAACTTGGAGATATGGAACACTTAGAGTAGATGCAAAACCAGATGGACGTAGATAATGGCAATATACGATAATACATACGGACTACCACAAAGTATGATTGATTATTTAAATCAAGGTTTACCTGATATATCAGGTATTAATACTGGTAATTTCAATCCAATTATTCCTGTACAACAAGCTGAAGGTATTGCTGCTTTACCTACTACTGTAATGAAACAAGGTACGCCTTTTGATAATCCATACTCGATAGATCCAGATGATACTAACATAAGAACTATTAAAGACTATAGAGCAAGACCTGCATATGAAGCTGCTTTTGGAGAAATGATGGGTGACCCTGAAGCTAATATTGCAACAGGAGCTTTAAATAGCTCAGGTGTGATGGGCCCTTATCAAGAAAAACCAAAATCAGAACTACAAGAAATTTTAGGAAAAATGCTGCCTGGTAAAGGAGTTATGGATTTATTAAAGCAGGTTTTGCCTGTAAACAGAACAGGTATTATGCAAAATGAAATGTTGGGTTCAGGCATTATGTTAGATAACTTAGGAAGAATTGTAGCTGCTCCAGGTAAATACAATACTCGTGAAGGAATTATGGCTGGATATAATTTAAGTGCAAGACCACAAGATTTTGAAAGTGATAAAAATGTTTATAATAAAAGAACAAAAAATATAACGGAAACATTATTAGATAAATACAAAGGTAATATAACTAGAGAACAAATACAAGAAGTAATTGATGAAATAGAAGAAACAGGAGAGTACACCGGAGATATAACTGATGAATCAATAGGAGCACAAAATTTATTTAGCAATCTTGTAAATGTAAATAAATCTAAATTTGATTTAAGAAATATTCAAAAAAATTCAAGTAAAATTAGACAAGATAAACAAGATAAAAGACAAAAGATAATAGCTAAACAAAAAGGACAAACCTTTACTGGCGATCGAGATAAACAAAACATAGTTGATAAAAGAACAGGAAGAAGAGATGCAACAGGTGGAGATGTTGGTAGTAAAGGAGCTTCAGATAGATTTGAAAATAAATCTGGAAGAGGAAGAACAGGTTACTAATGGCAAAAATAACTGCATACATACCTGAACCAAAACAAGAATATGAAGTAGAGAATCAAAGACAAATCTTACAATCTTTAGATACTGTCAAAAATGAATTAAATTTTTCTTTTCAAAATGATTTAAAAGAAGAACAAGATTCATATAATTATTTTTTATCATGACCATACAATATAAAAGTGCATCATTTAATTTAACTAGCACTAATGCAACAACTGTATTATCTATAACAACATCAGCTATTGCAATTGTTAAAACTGTGCAAGCAGTTCATGATACAGCTAGTAATGTCGACACGCATTTAATTTTAAAAAAATCAGGAGAGTCAGATGTTAAAATTGGATATGCCGAACTTAATAAAGCTACAACAAACATGGTTGTAAACACCTTGAATTTAGAAGCAGGAGATGCTATTAAGATGCAGGCAGGATCAGCAAATGAAATTACAGGTGCTGTAAGTTATGCTTTAATAGACAGGTCTCAACAGAATGGATAATGACATTTTAAAAATAAATTGTACTACGACAGTGGTTTTAAGAAATACTAGAACTGAAAAAATTTACAAAGACGAAACAGAGAAAGACGCTGATATAGCTGATCCTAATACTGAAACAGTTGCAGACCATATTGCACAAGATATAACAGTAGTAGTATCACCGAAAGGACTAAATATATTACAGAAAATAATGAATCAAAAAAATGAAAAACCCAAATCCTAGAGGCGGAACAGAATTACAATTTGAATATCTAAAAAAGCATGTTGATGCTGATTTGTTAGATAAAGTCGAGATATGTACATCGACACCTGAAAAAATACCACTACATAAAACTAAAGTAAATATTCTTTGGCAAAAGAATTCATGGAACCAACCCAATTTAAAACCATGGTTTGATAATAAATCAAATCACAATAAATACGACTGGTATGTATTTAACTCTAATTGGAATTTTGAACAATTTACAAAACGATTTGAGTTACCTACAGAAAAATGTTTAGTTATAAAAAATGGTATTGAAAATATTGATTCTGTATTAACAGAATATAAAAAAGATGACCCCATAAAAATTATACATCATTGCACACCTTGGAGAGGTTTATCTGTATTACTTGGCGCAATGCAATTGATTAAAAATCCACTAATAACTTTAGATGTATATTCATCAACAGAAGTCTATGGTCAATATTTTTATAATCAAAATGATCATCACTATCATGATTTATATAACCAAGCAAAACAGTTATCTAATGTAAACTATATTGGTTATAAACCCAATGAATATATTAAAAAAAATTTAAAAAATTATAGATTATTTGCATACCCTAGTATATGGGAAGAAACATCTTGTATATCTTTACTTGAAGCAATGGCTGCAGGTTTATATTGTATAACTACAAACTTTGGCGCGTTGTATGAAACCGGAGCTGAGTTTCCAATGTACGTGCCTTATTCAGACAACTATAAAAATTTAGCAAGAAAGTTTGCAACAGGTATAGAAGTTGCCGCTGAATCGCTACAGGAATCAGGCATCAGGGACCATTTAAAAATGCAAAAAAAATATGTTAATAATTTTTATGATTGGAAAATAAGAGGAAACAGTTGGACTAGATTTTTAAAAGGAGCAATAAATGCAAAACAATAAACCCATTTGGTTTAACGAAGATACGTATCAAACAATTAAACAAGAAAATGTAGAACCTGAAGTAATAGAAATAAATTTAGGACAAAAACCAAAAGCTAAAATAATGGTATGTACTCCATGTCATAGTGATGTATCTATGCATTACACTCAAGCAGTTTTAAAATTTCAAATGGAATGTATGAAACAAAACATATTAGTTAGTTTTAGTTTATTAAAATCATCATTAGTTACACAAGGTAGAAATTTATGTGTAGCAGAATTTATTAATCATGAAGATAATTATGATTACCTACTATTTATTGATTCAGATATAGATTTTAAATCTAAAACTATATTTAAAATGATAGGAGCAGACAAAGATATTATAGCGTGTCCTTATCCAATGAAAATGATTGATGCTGAAAAAATGTGGGCTAAATTAAATAACACTGATTTAATAAAAACAAAAGACGATCTATTAAGAGCAGGTTATAATTTTCCATTAAAATTAGATGATAAAAATAATATTAGTATGGAACATGGTGTTATAGAAGTTAGTCATGCTCCAACTGGATGCATGTTAATTAAAAGAGAAGTTATAGAAAAGATGATAAATCATCATCCAGAATTAAAAATATACCAACCCACTATAGTAAATAATGAGGAAGTAGCTAAAGAAAATTTTTATAATTTATTTGACACATTACATGATATTAAAACTAAACGTTATTTTGGTGAAGATTTTGGTTTTTGTCAAAGATGGACAGATATGGGAGGTAAGGTACACATTTATGCTTTAGATTACATCACACATGTTGGTGAACACCAATATTGTGGTAGATTTTTTGATTTGTTGGATTCACCGAAACGTGTTGACGTTAATGAAAAAATCAAATAAAGTATGGTATTTTCAGGATATCTATACCTGCTCTAAACTAGTTTAATTATATATTATATGACAATATCACGTATGCAACAACCAAGACAAATGTACGGCTTAGGAAGCCTGGTTAAATCAATAGGTAAAGGTGTTAAGACTGGTATCAAAGGTATAACTGATACTATAAAAGAAAATCCTATGTTATCTTTAGCAGCATTAAACTTTGCACCTATGGCTTTTGGTAAAGCACCTTTTATTGGAATGGGAAGTGGCAAGTTTGCAGGATCATTAGCTAACATACCTAAACTAGAGGGTATTACAGGAGCATTAGGACTTAATGTAAAACCAGGAGAAGACCCAACCTTTGGTCAGTTTGCAAAAGTATTTAGTATAGGTGCTTTAGGAGGCGCTGCATTAGATGCATTAAGTGCATCAGGAGCAGACGAAGAAGACCTTAAAAATATTAGAGATGTTGAAACTTTAGAAACATATTTAGCAAATGGATATAAACAATTAAATCCTGAAGCATTGGAAAGTGAAGTAGATTCATTTGTAAAATCACAAACAAAAGAATACAGAGCTGAAGGTGGTAGAATAGGTTATGAGGGTGGTGGACCAACAAAAGATCAATATGGAATTATGACTTTACCTGAGTCTCCTTCTAACCCTGATAGTTTTAATGACGACATAGATAGAGTAGCACAATTAGTAGCTCAGTCGTCTAATTTAGATAAAGAATCTCAAATGAATAATAAACAAATAGCTTATGATAGAATTGAAAAAATAGCAGAGGAAATGTCTTATGATGGAAATATAGAGGGTGTCAGAAGTAATTTAATAAGTTACTATAATGACAAAGTACAAGAATATATGAATATGATTAGAGAAAATAAAGCTATGGGTGGTAGAATGGGTTATAATCAAGGCACTTCTGAAATGGGTATAATGGCTTCAGCGCCAGATGCAATGGATGAAAGAAACCAAGTCATGGAAGCAATAGCTATGAAACAATTTGGTAAACCTTTAAGTGAATTAAGTGACGAAGAAATTATTCAAATAGAAATAATGATAGACGAAATGGTTAAAACAAAAGATAGTCAAAGAAATATGGCAGCTTTTGGTGGTAGAATGAGTTATGCTATGGGCAGTGAAGAAAATAGAGGTCAACAAAATGCTATGGCAGCTTCTTTAATAGAGGGTATACCTTTAAATCAAAATCCAGCTGGAATAACAGAGCTAGATTTACGAGAAACAGGTGGATTTATTCCTCCAGTTGGTGTAAAAGAAAAGGCAGATGATATACCTGCAATGGTATCAAACAATGAATTTGTAATGACAGCAGATGCTGTAAAAGGAATGGGAGACGGTGACGTCAACAAAGGTGCACAACGTATGTACGATATGATGAAAAAATTAGAAGGAGGAGGATTAGTCTAATGGCAGTAGAAACAATTAAACAAATAACACAACCACCAGAGTTTATAGAATCAGAAGCAAAACTTTATTTAGAAGAGTTACGAAAAGCAATTGGTGGAGTAAAAGGTGGAGATCTTTCTAAGATATTAGGTCCACAATTTGTTGCTGGAATGGATCCACTAACTCAACTAGCAATGGGTAAAGTAGGTGGTCTAGGATCTTTTCAACCTTTCTTAAAAGATGCAGATAAATTAACGGACCCTAATGCATATAAAGCATTTATGTCCCCATATCAGGACGAAGTTCTTAAAACTACTTTAGCAGATTTTGATGCTCAAGCAGCAAAAGGTATACCTGGTTTAGCTACAAATGCAATTTCTGCAGGAGCATTTGGTGGTGGTAGAGAAGGTATACAAAAAGCAATTTATGGTTCTGAATCAGATAGAAACAGAGCATCTTTATCTGCAAATTTAAGACAAACTGGTTTTAATCAAGCACAAAATTTAGCGAACCAAGCTTTTGGTCAAAAAATGAATTTAGCAAGAACTTCTCCTCAACTAGCAGGACAAGAAATTTCTGCTTTAACAACTTTAGGAGGGCTTGGTCAATCTCAAAGACAAGCAGAACTAACAGCACAACAACAACTTGGAACACAAAATTTTTATCAACCATTGACTACTGCACAAGCATATGGTTCAGGCATCATGGGTTTAATATCTGGATATCCAGGTAGTCAAACAGTTGGCCAGACTCCGGTACCAGGAATGGCGCAAACTGCAATTGGTGCAGGGACAACACTTGCAGGAATCTATGGAGCGATGGGGGGTTTTAACGCTTAATGAGTAAAGTATTTAGAAGACCAATGTTTAGAGGTGGTTCTACTAACATGAATGGAATTATGTCTGGTATTGAAGACAGAGAAAACTATTCTAACGGGACACCTAGTATTGATCCAGGTTTACTTAAACAATATGCTAAAGAGTTTGAACCTATAATGAAAGAAGCAATGGGCCCTTATGAAAAACCAACAGGATTTCAAGATCCTGTTTATCAACTTGCAATACAAACAGGTTTAGATTTAATGAGTAAAGCTGATTCACAAAATTTATTAAGAAACGTAGCTGGAGCTGCAGGAAGAAACACACCTAAATTTTTTGAAAAAATAGGTGAAGAACGAGCTGCAAAAAGAAAATATGAAAAGGGAATTAAAAGTGGTGCGGTTGGATTAGCAGGTGATCTTCTTAGTAAAGAACTTTCTGCTGCAGGAAGAACTCAAAAAATGGATCCAATTGAAGCTTTAAAATTTGAAACTGAATTTAAAAGATTTGCTGATTTAGGTCTTCCTTCTAATGTTACTGAAAGAGCAGCTAATTTTGTAGTTAATGAATCCGATAGTGTATTAAATGCGGTAGGTTCAAAAAGATATGGTGGTGTTCTTGATTTCAATGTATCAGATAGAGATGAATTAGATGCAAATAAAACAAAACTACAATCTTTGGGTAAATTAAATAAAATTGTATATGACCCATTTGAAAATAATTATAAAAGAATAACAATAATAAATGGTGTTCCTTCATTTGATGAAGCAAAAACTGTTCAAGAATTAATGCAAATTCCACTTCCTACTGTAGGGGAAAGAGAAGAAATAGATAGATCAGTACCAGATTTTGGTATGTCAATAGACGATCCGTCAGCATAGGTAAATGAATGGCTGAGTCATTATTTCCAGCAGAAGAAAATAATTCTAGATCCTGGTATACTGCAGGGCTTGCAGGTATAGTTTCAGGTGCAATAAAAGTTCCTGAAGGAGTATTTTCATTAGGTGCAGAATTAATTGATTTAGGTTTTGATACTAATACAGCCGCAGATGTAGAACAGTTTTTTGATACACTTAATCCTTTTGAAGAAATTGCTGCTGAAAGAGGTATAGGTAAACTTACGGAAGCTTTAGTTTCAATTGGTGTACCTGGAACACAAGGTTTTAAATTAGGTAGTTCTTTAGCTAACAAATATTTTAAAGCAAAGAAAGCAGGAAAGTCAATAAGTTCTGGTTCTAAAAATTTAGTTAGATCAAAACAAGAAGCTGACAGATTAAATGAAACTTTAGGTTATAAAAGATTTGCTGCAGGAGCAATCGGCGGTGCAGCAGGGGAAGCTTTTGTTGCAGACGTAGAAGAGATTGGAAGTTTTGGAGATTTATTTGATAGAGGACCTACACAATTAGATACTTTTGCATTAGAGGGTGGTAGAGAAGATGCTACAAGAAAACTAATGAATAGAATAAAGTTTGGTAGTGAATCTTTATTTATCACACCATTTGTTGCAGGAGCAGGCAAAGGAGCAAAAGCATTAGCTACAAAAGGAAAAGACTTAGCTTATAGTAATTCAAGAGTTGAAAGATGGTTAGGTAAAGTTGCTGACGCATTTACACCTGAAGGTGGTTTGAGTAAAGCAGTGTTTGGGTCACAAAGAGTGATGGAAGGTTTTAGAGGAGCAGATTTAAATAGAGCGACTGAACTTGTTAAAGATTTAGATAGAAGTGTATCAAAAGCATTTCCACAAATGCAAAAAGTATTAGATAGATCTTTAAATGTAAAAGAAAAAGAACAGTTTTATAATGAAATAAATGAATTAATTTTAGATGGAGATATATCTAAATTATCTGATCCAAAAAAAGTAGATAAATTTGTTGAGAGTTTAAGAAAAAAAGGAATAGATGAAGAAACTGCATCAAACATAGTTAAAACTATTGATGATTCAAGAACAGCTTTTGCTAATCTTTTAGAAACTACAGGTAATTTAAACGCTCCAGAACTAAAAAATATTTTAAAAGAAAGAATAAAATCAACTGTAAAAAATACATATAAGATTTTTGAAATTAATCCTGTATTAGGTGTGTTTGGTAGATATAGACCAACTGATGAGTCTATGGAAAATGCAATAAATTTTTTTAGAAAACAAATTGCAGATAATAATAAAGACGTACCCTACAATCAAAATAGTTTACAATATTATGAAGACGCTAAATTTATAGTAGATAAAATTTTAGATGACGGAATAAAAGCAAAGAAAAGAACACGAGGATTACCTGATATAAATTATTTAAATAAAACTTTAGATGATCAACCCGGCGGTGCTTTTGTAAAAGATATTATAGAAAAAACAGGTGCTCCACCACCAGTTATTAAAAAACTATTAGGTGAAATGTCAGATCCAAGATATTCAATATTTAATGCTATCACAGAACTATCAGGTATGGCAAGAACTAGTGCTATGTTTAAAGAAATGTTTGAAACAAATGAAGCTGCACAGAAATTAGGTCAACGTGGTAGTTTTTGGAAAAGTGCAGATGAAGCTAAGAAAGCCACTAATCAACAAGCAGACATAGTAAGAGTAGGTGATGAGTTAGGTGGTATGACACAATTTAAAGCAGGTAATATAGAAAACCCATTAGAACCTTTATATACTACAAGAGATATTGCTGATGCTTTAAAAAGAGCTAATGGTTTAACTGAAGGATATTTTACAGCTGCAGTTAAAGGTAAAGAAGGGGCGACTGTTGCAGAAAAAGGTGCAAGTTTTTTATATAGAAATTTAGTTTTGTTTCCAAAAGCAACAGCTCAGTTAGCTAAAACAGTTTTATCTATTCCAACACATTTACGTAATTTAATTAGTGCAGGTGCTTTTGCTGGCGCAAACGGAATATTGTTTGAAGGACTACTAGATCCAAAACTACTTGGTAATTCTTTTAGAAAAGGTTGGAACATATCTGGTGTAGGTAATTTAAAAGCTACAAGATTTGATGATCCTACATTTGAAAAAGCTTACAGAGAATTATTAGAACTTGGTATTGTAAACTCACAAACGCAAATAGGAGACTTAAAAAATCTTTTACGAGATGTAAACTTTGGTGACAAACTAACTGATTTAGATTCTATGTTAAGTCCGATGATGTCAAGATTAAAAAAAATTCCAGAATATTTACAAGGTAAATATGTTGCAGAAGATGACTTTTGGAAAATTACAAATTATTTTGTTGAACTAGAAAGAAGAAACAATGCATACAAAAAAGCAGGTATTACAAAATCAGTTGATGAATTAAAACAAGAAGCAGCAAGTATTGTAAGAAATACAGTGCCTAACTATTCTTATGTTGGGGACTTTGTTAGAACAGCAAGGTTATTACCTGTCGGTAACTTTATGTCTTTTCCTTCTGAAATGATTAGAACAACAGTTAATATAGGTGAACAAGCAGTTAAAGAAATGAGACATTCTAAGGCTACAATAGGAAGTAATGTGACACCCTATGTTTTAGAAAAAGAAACAGGACTTATGGTTAAAAATGATAACCCTATGTATCGAATAGGAGCAACTAGAGCAGCAGGTATGGCTTTTACATTAGCTGCAGTGCCAACTATGTTTGTAGAAGGTGCTAAAGCTTTGTACGATGTAACAGAAGATGAAATAAAAGCACTAAGACAGTTTGTTCCTGATTGGTCAAAAAATTCTACTTTAATACCTAGCAGAAATTCTGATACAGGAGAACTAGAGTACATGGACTTTAGTCACTCTAATGCATATGATTTAATGAGTAGACCTTTTAGAACTTTGTCAAATGAAATTATATCAGGTGTTAATGATGGAGATACAATCTTAAAAGGTTTTATAAAAGGAGCAGAAGAAGCAGTTTCTGAAATTGCTTCACCATTCATTGATGAATCTATTTGGACTGAAGCTGCTGCAGATATAAGTTTATATCCGTTATTACCTGGTAGAGGTGGTAGAACAAGAGATGGTAGAGTTTTATACACAGACCAAACTCCTATTGGAGATAGAATGTATATTAAAATGAGACATTTATTAAAAGCAATTGATCCATCATTACAAAAATATGGAAGAGTACTTCAAGCTGCAACTAAAACGCCTACAAAAACTGGAGAGCAATTAGAACTTACTAATGAATTAGCAGGATTAACCGGATTTAGATCAACTAAAGTTAATCCATTAAGATCAATGGGTTTTAAAATTGCAGAATACCAAAGAGGTATTAGAGAATCTAGAAGAGAATTTACAGGTGGTTATTTTGGATTACTTAGAGGAGGTCCTATAGACGCTAACGATGTAATAACTAGATTTTATGAATCAAACAAAGCAAGATTTAATGTACAAAAAGAAATGCATAAAAATATAAATGCTGCACAAATATTAGGTGAGTCTTCGCCAAGATTAAGAAGAGAATTTAGAGATAGACAATTATCTAGTAAAACATTTACTAATTTAGAACGAGGAAGATTTGAATCTTATTTTCCTTCTGATGATATTAGAGAAAGATTTTCTGAAATAGCAAGAGATCTTGGTACGTTTGATGTATTTAAACAAGTGCTACCTACTCTTAGAGCCATGACTCGTGACATGAATAGATTACAATTAAGTGGTGTTTTTGAAAAAAATATTGAATTACAAGAATTTTCTGAAGGTGGCCTGGTTTATACACCAACTTTAGCAGAAACTTATGGCGGAGGTATTGATTTAAATGACTATTTAATAAATACAGATCCATTGGGTCCTGCTGCATTACCACAACAACCAATGCCTAATCCTCAAGTAGTACAACCACAACCAATGGCTCAGGCACCAGGCGTCATGAATCAGGGATTGACCGCAACTGAAAATGCATTATTATCTGAAGAAGAAAAACAAATTAGATTAAGACAACGAGGATTGGCATAATGCCCAAAAAAGATTTAGCACTAGAAAAAATAGAGTCACACGAAAAACTTTGTCGTATTATGCAAAAACAAACTCACCAAAAAATTTCAGGAATAGAAAACGATATAAAAGAAATTAAAAATCATATGCGTTATGCAATGACTGCTTTAGTGGCAGGTATGTTTACTATTATTATAATTTTATTTGAAAAACTGTAGTTATTTTGGGAGGTTGGCACTTAGCTGCCGGGATTGATTGTAGCGGGGGCTATAATCACTATATCCATTCTTTATAATCTTCTTTCATAATTGCATTTGCAATATTAACTTTACTACGTAATGCTTTTACAATTCTTTCATCAATAGTATCTTGAGCCATAATATCAATGTACGTCATTTTTTTAGTTTGACCTATACGATCAATACGTGCTTCTGACTGTTGACGTTTTTCAAGATCATAACCATTAGAATAATAAATCATATTACTACCAGCAGTTAATGTAATACCATAACCACCTGTATGAGTTGTACCTACAAAAAATCTACACTTATCATTTGTTTGAAATTTTTTAATATTTTTTGATCTTGAGTCAGTATCGGTTGCACCATAATAATCTACAACAGAATCATCTCCATATACTTTTTTAATTTCTGAAATAATTCTTTTTACATCATGAGTATAATGAGACCAAATAATAGTTTTACCTTCTATGTTTTCTAATATGTTCATTAATTCATTTAAACGACTACAAGGTAAATCTTGTATCGTATCATCATCAGCAGTAAAATGTCCACAAGTAATTTGATGTAGTCGCATTAATTGTGTCATGACAGTTGCTGAAGATTGCATCTTGCCACCAAGAAAAGCTATTGCTTCTTTTTTCATTTGTCTATATAATTTCTTTTGCTCATCTGTAAGCTCAACATAATGCTTGACAAAAGTTTTTTCTGGTAAATCTAAACAATCATCTTTTAAAACTCTTTTGGAAAATTTTTCTACTTTATCAGATAGCTCTGCTAAATTTCTGTAATCAACAATTATTTCTACTTGACGACCATTAACTTGTATTTTTTTAGTTACAGCATGTCTTGCTTTAAATGTCCAAAAAGAATCATGACCTAGTAACCAAGGATCTAAAAATTGACATTGTGAAAATAAATCTAAAGGTGATTTAGTTACAGGCGAACCTGTAAGTATTCTTCTGTATTTAACCATTTCTCTTAATGCTATAATATTTTTAGTTCTGTTTGTAGTATGTGTTTTAATTGTTGTTGCTTCATCTATAGCAATCATTGATTTAGGATGCGCAGATAAAAATTTATGAGCAAATTTTGGTCCATCGCCAGATGAAAAAGCCTCTACATTCATAATTAAAATTCTTAAATCAGAACCTGGTTGAAATAAAGTATTTAAATTTTTAATTTGTTTAATAGATTTGTCAGATGTTTTCCAAAGAACTATTTTTTTATCTATGTGATCTGGTAAATGTATTGGAATTTCAGAGTCATACCAATTTTTATAAACACCTTTAGGTGCAATTAATAACAATGCATTTATATCACCTCTATCATAAAGAATAGCTGCATTATCTAATAATACTTTAGATTTACCTGTACCCATTTCCATAAAGTACGCAAAATTTTTTTTATCCCAAGATGCTTCTAATGCATCTAATTGATGGCCATAAGGCTTAGTTTTAAATTTGTAGTTCATTTGCTTTTTCTTTCTAGTTTGTTATATAATGTATGAAAGGATAAAAGTCAATAATGAAAATAAAAGAATACAATGATATGACTGAATACCTAACTAAGAATAATTCTAAAGTATATTTAGTTCAAGATATTCCTACAGATAGAGAAACAGGTCAACCAAAATATAATGTAATAGGTGCACAAAAGTATGGCGAAATTACGGTCATGCTTCCTGCAAAAGCGCAAATGATTTTTTCACCAGGTCCTTTAATTTTTAAAATAAGAGATAAATTAAAAACTTTTACAACAGATGATTATTTATTATTATCAGGTGATCCTGCAATTATTGGAGTGACATGCTCTATTGTTTCTGATATGACTAACGGCAAATATAAATTGTTAAAATGGGACAGACAGGAAAAAACATACTATCCAATAGAAATAAATATTTTTCAAAACTAGTTGACAATATAAAATTATCCTATATATACATTTTACGAAAGGTAATATTATGGATAATATAAATTTAAGACAAGATGCACCCGATCAAACTGATAAAGTTGATGTTAATGAATTATCAGAAGCGATAGAACAATTTAAATCTGTTGGTGCACAGATACTTGCAGTAGATATAAAACTAAAAGAATTAAAATCACAAGAAAAATATATTAGTGAATTTGTTATTCCAGAAATAATGAATAAACAAAATTTAAAAACTTTAAAACTAAAAGATGGTTCTGAACTATCTGTTGGTAAAAGGTTTTATGCTTCAGCTAAAGCGGACAAAAAGCTAGAAGCAATACAATGGCTTCGAAATAATGGCCTAGGGGATATTGTGAAAAATGAAGTCACAGTAAACTTTGGTCAAGACGAAGATACCAAGGCAATGGCTTATGCTAACCTTGCGAGGGAGAGTGGCTATGAACCTTCTCAAAAAGAAAGTGTTCACCACTCTCAACTCTCAGTAGTGATACGGGAATGGAAAGACAAAGGTAATGAAATTCCTGCTGATCTATTTAATGTACTAGAAGGAAACAAAACTAGTATGACTAATAAAAAATAAACTAATAAATACTAAACTAATAAAGGAGTAAATAGTATGGACAAACAAGTCGTAAAAAAGAATAGTGCAGGTGCACTAACTTCTCTAAACTTTAGAGCCGATTCAGGCAAAGGTGCAGAGGAAATTAAATCAGATGACGTATCAACACCAATTCTGAAAATCTTACACCAACTATCACCAGAGTGTAATACAAGAAGCCCTAAACATGTAGAAGGTGCTGAACCTGGAATGTTATATTCCAATAGTTTTGGTCAACCTATGGATGGTGAAAAAGGTATCGAAGTTATCGTAGCACATACGCAAACTAGATGGCCAGAGTGGCAAGAAATGGGAGACAGTCCGTCAGCACCGGTTGGAACACATTTAACTCCACCTGCTAGTGCAAAAGAAGAAATGCGTGGTATAAAATATAGATTACAAAATGGTAATTATATTGAAAAAACTATGTATTTTTTTGTAATTGTAATGGTAGATGGCGTACCAAGAAAAGCAGTAATAACTATGAGATCATCTAATCTTACACCGGCAAGAAAACTAAATGATCTAATCTCTAATTTAACTATGACAGATAGCGAAGGTTCTTTTCAACCTGCTGCATATTCTGCTGTTTTTAAATTAAGCACTGCAGAAAAAAGTGCAGGAGATAAAAATTGGCATGTATACAAACCATCGTTTGTAAAAATGTTAGATATAACTGATCAAAAAGATGCATCTTTATATAAGATGGGTCAAGAGTTTCAAAAACAAGTATCTATTGGTTCAAATAAACCCAAATATGAAAAAGTTGAAGAAACTAAATCAAAAGACATTATATAGTTTCCCATTGGGAATACACGGCCAGTGAGTACAAGGCGGTGGAGGGAGACTGAAACCGCCTTTAAAAATTAAAACAGGATGACAAATGAAAGAGTATATAGAATATTTTACAGGGTTACAAAGAAGTTATGGTGTCTGTAAAGTTGATGATGGATACATTGACGAAGTAACAGGCAAGAAAAAATGGAAACATGAATGGGCTAAGATACCTGTAACTAATGAAGATTATAAAGAACACATAGAAGGAATTAAATCAATAGGCATACAACCTTGCACTGATGAAGGCATGGCAAGATTTGGTGCTATAGATGTAGATAAATATCCTATTGATAAAAAATTTTATCTTGATGTCATCCAAGATAAAGACCTACCGATTATTCCCATATTATCAAAAAGTGGTGGACTACATTTATATGTATTCACCACTCGGTGGGTCAAAGCAAAAGAGATAAGAAGTTTTTTAGAAGACTTATTAGTTGCATTTAAACTACCGCATGCAACAGAAATATTTCCAAAACAAACACAACTAATATCAACTGATGGAACTGTATCTAATGGTAACTTTATAAATTTACCTTACAATGGTGATGATAGAAAAGCATTAGATATAGATGGTAGTC
>Ga0209535_1001308_pt1 | contig 17098 bp, 20 predicted proteins | sample LinPmetageLP28_FD_184041 | JGI IMG/M metagenome (GOLD analysis project Ga0209535, IMG submission 184041) | Marine viral communities from the Pacific Ocean - LP-28 (SPAdes) (version 2) | ecosystem: Environmental > Aquatic > Marine > Oceanic | place: Pacific Ocean | collected 2009-08-22 | reverse complement strand
CCAATGTTCACTGTGACTGGTGGAGCGGTTGGCACCGACATTGGAGCTGGTCCGTTCCAACTCCGAATCCCGTTGATCCCAATAGTGCGAATCTCAGGCATTACCCTGCAGCCTGGCGATCAACCGATCCAAATACCAACTGGCCTTGCCTGCATCCTGGAGCGCATTGCCCTTATGCCACATCCTCAGCAAATACTTGAGTGCCTGGCCCAGCAGATAACCGCTCACAACGTCGTCAGCGTCATGAACGGCGTCCTCGATCACCTCAATAGTCTCAATGCGGCCTTGGTTGTAATGGGACGGAGAGTTGATCAGATCTGACATTAAAAAGGCAAAGCAGGACCGGTTTCAGTTGGCAATGCAGGGATCATCTCTTTGACTTGCCCAGGCATCGCATCTGTCACCGCTCCAGAAACTAACTCACCGACCAGAGCCTTAGCCTATCTATTGCTTGTTGTTTCATCTCGGGAAACTTGCTGACAGCGTAGAAACTCGTGCCGACCAACGCTCCAGACATTGCAAACGACAGGACGCTGATCACGTTGAAAACTTTTTGCATGAAAAAATCCCTAGCAGTGTGAGGCTACTAGGGGAACTCTCCATCATCTGACTAAGCCCGACACTTAGTCACTTCAGACTTTAGATCAGAAAGCCCACTTCGCACCAAGCTTACCGCCGTAGCTGTTGTTCAGATCGCCAGTAATACCGGCAAGCTCTGCATATACAGAAACCTTGCTGTTAGCAGCAACAGAACCACCGATCTTGCCGGAAAATTCCATCTCACTATCCATGCCATCGACTGACACAAAAGCAGGACCACCCTGCACGTAGACGCTGTAAGGGCCTTCGCTGTGCTCAAATCCCAGATGCAGGTCAGTCACATTGCCCGAATAGTCGCTACCGACCCAGCCTGCATTTGCTTCAACGTTTGCATAAGGGCCAGCAACAGCAGCAGACGCCCCAAAAACAAGAGCGGCGGCGGCGCAAGATAAAGATTTGATCATGAAACTAAGCAAAACCACTCAGAGTTTACTTGCCTTGGCCCCTAAGTGGCTTCCTTCTATGGGACGGTTTGGAATGCTTCCCATTACCCTGGCGGGTTTTCTTAGGTTTGCCCTTGATAAAATCAACCTCAGATGAGCCGCTTGGTTTAGCCATCGATGCTCATCGTGTTGTAATGCTTCTTCATCAGCCCTGTATAAAGACCGTGCATCGGATGATCCTTATCATCACGGCCTTCGTATTTATACAAAGCTTCGATCCAAGCTTGCTTGTTACGCATGGCTGGAATGTCTTCCGCTCCAGGCTTGCCAGGGATCATCGGGTCAGGGCGTTTCATCAGCTACCAGCAGTAATTGCACTGTTGAATGGGGCAAGATCTTCTGTTGTCCAGTAAGACTTGGCAACCATTATTTCAAGATGCTCAACATTGCGAGCAACTGTTTCTGCCTGCTCTTCGTCACGGGCATCAAGCGCCATCAAGGCGTTAATAAGGGTGACGGAATCAAGAGCAGAAGAGTAATGACGTGCAATGTCTTCAGCGGTAGGCGTTTCATCAGACATAAAAGCCTTAGCAAGATGGTTTGATTCTACGCGCTTTTAAGCGCAGCGACCTCAGCTTTAAGATCATTGACCATGGCGGTCAGTTCTTGTACGGCATTAACCAAGACAGGAACAAGATGCTCGCCTTTATATTTTAAATTATTAGCGTCTTCGGTGTCAATAATGACAGGGTTGTTACCTTCTAAAGCAAGGATGTCTTGCGCTTTAAAGCCATAACGCACATCACCATTTGGTGTTTCAGTATCACGATCCACCTTAAACTGATATGCAGTTGGCTTAAGTTGATTAACAAAGTCCAGACCATAAGGTACTGGAGCAAAGTTCATCTTATCGCGAGCATCAGAAACAACAGTCCAAGCGACTTGAACGTAGGCATTGGTGATTGCTGTATGACCTAAAACAATACGGTTGTCTTGTGTTGTTGGATTAAATACTGGTACATAAGACCCACCGGGGTTCATAAACCCAATGCCGATATTACCGGAACCAGTGGTGTTGTTATAGAGAGCTTTTCGCCCCATAGCTACGTTATTAGAACCAGTGGTGTTGGAATAGAGAGATTGCATACCGGTAGCTGTGTTATTTGTACCACTGGTGTTTGCAAAAAGAGCTTGGTATCCTAAAGCCACAGTGTTGTTAACAGCGTTGTTACGTGCAGCTTGATAGCCAACAGCTACGGTGGAATTGTTGGTGGTACCAAAGTAACTACTCTGATATCCGATAGCTACGTTGTTGCTCCCACCGTTGTCAGTTAGAGAATCGACTCCGATTGCTATGTTTTGATTGCCACCAGTGTTGTCATTAAGAGCTCTGCCGCCGATAGCTACGTTGTTTGCACCAGAAGTGTTGCTAAATAGAGCTCGGTATCCGAAAGCACTGTTGAGGGCAGCACCGATGTTGCTAGTGAGAGCTTCACTTCCGATAGCTGTGTTTTTAGCACCCGTGGTGTTGTCAGTTAGAGCTTCAGCTCCTATTGCTGTGTTATCGCTTTCTGTAGTCTTAAGAAGAGCTTCATTTCCCACAGCTGTGTTGTTGTCTCCAACACTGTTTAAATAGAGAGCTCTGTATCCGATGCCTACGTTTTTTTCACCTGCGGTGTTGGTACGGAGAGTGTCAACTCCAACAGCCGTGTTATAGCTTGCAGTATTAACACGCATAGCCTGCGACCCAATAGCGGTGTTATTACTACCAGTTTGAGTCCCTTCAAGAGCTAGATAGCCGATAGCTGTATTAGCAGTTGCATTACTTAGGTAAAGTGCTTTATATCCGATAGCTGTGCAGCTTCCAGCATTACTATTACTGTAAAGAGCTTCTTGACCAATAGCTACGTTGGCATTGCTTGTGTTGCTATATAAAGCATGTTTCCCGATAGCTACGTTTCCAGTTGCATTACCTCCGGCCTTGTGAGCTTCGTATCCGATAGCTACGTTATCATCACCTGTGGTAATATTTTGAAGACTATTTACTCCGATGCCTACATTTTGAAAGCCAGTAGTATCTCCATAAAGGCTGCTTGCTCCAATCGCTACGTTGTTACTACCAGTGTCGCAGGTAAGGAGAGCTTCAAATCCGACAGCTGTATTGTTATCACCTTCGGTGTTAGAAAATAGAGACTTCCGTCCGGTAGCTGTATTGTTAGCACCAATGCTGTTGGTATGTAAAGATTGAAATCCGGTAGCTGTATTGTTAGCACCAGTGCTGTTGGTATATAGAGATCTCCATCCGACAGCTGTGTTGCTACTGCCAGTGGTGTTGGTAAAAAGAGCACTAGTTCCGGTCGCTGTGTTCCTAATACCAGTGCTGTTATTTCGAAGACTACTTACTCCGCTAGCTGTGTTTTCAGTGCCACTAGTATTTAAACGAAGGCTGCTTACTCCAATCGCTGTGTTGAAATTACCGTCTACATTGGCTTCAAGAGCTCTGGCTCCAATACCGGTATTTTGAGTGCCACTTGTATTTATTTCTAAAGCTTCATATCCGACAGCTGTGTTAAAAGCAGCAGTGTTGGTTGCATTAAGAGCAGTTACCCCTACTGCTGTATTAGTAGAAATGCTTCCACCACCTGTGCCAACAGTCAGCAAATTGATTGTTACGTCGGCTGAAAACGTGACGCCTGTATTCTTAACCAACAATCGCTCCGCACCCCCGGTTGAAATTGCAACCTGATCCGCCCCAGCTCTATACAATCCTGAATTTTTATCAACATCAAAACTAAACGCAGGCGCACCAGCACTACCCGTTCCAGCATTCTCCAGTAGGTCCGCAATGCTTACTTTTTTAGTAATGTCCCCAGTAACGTCAACAATTGGCAGCACATCAGTACTAACCGGATCTGGGTAGGCAGTCAGGTCAGTAATTTTGATGTCAGCCATGATGCAAAACTCCTAGTAAATTGATTTTAATGCCTAATCAGGTCTTGATACAGACCAGCAAAGCCACGTTTCTAGGCCGTGTTTCTGTGTCCGTTGACTGAACCGTATGGTTGTGCCCACCATTTAAACCAGTTTCAGTGCCACTGCCAGTATTTGTTATATAATTGATATTTTTCGCAACTGGTCCTTGAGCTAAGTTGTCTGTTGCACTGTTACGCATAGTATGTTTATGATTTGGTGCAGCGACTAAACTAAGGCCATTTTTTGCTGTTGCATCAGCCTGATTACTACCCAACGTACGACCAGCGTCAACATTCTTGTTGTCACTCCAACCGCGAACAAATTCACCACGCAAATCCGGTAAGTTGAACGTAGTTGACCCGTTGCCAACGCCAAACTGAGTTCCAATCGCAGCAAACAACACATCAAACGTTGTTCGATCGATTGCTGCACCGTTTGCCTTAAGATAGCCAGGCGGAGCAGTAGACCTAGCCGTGTAAATAACCGTTCCAGCAGGCGTCTGGTCAGATGTTGCCGGAATCGCAGCAATTTGCGTGTCAACATAGCCCTTAGTACTGGCCATATTGGCCGTTGTTGGGTTGCCCGTCAGCGTCAGGTCTCCTGTCAACGTTCCACCAGCCAACGCTAAATATGTACTAGCAGCAGTGGTGATCTGCAAATACTTAGCCGCAGCCGCAGTATCGGTGATTCCTAAAGGATCAACGCGAACAAAAGCCGCGCCGTCATAGACCTTCAACTCATCCGGCGTTTGAGACGTGTCAAGCCATAGCTGTCCCAACACTGGGCTTGAAGGCGCGGTGCTGCTTGGGCTTGTGGAAATTGACGACCCAGGCAGAAAACTGACAGTTGTAAACGTTGCGCCGTTGTAAACCTTCAGGATCGGGGGGTTCGTTTGTGTGTCAACCCAGAGCTGACCGTTATATGCGCTCGTTGGAGCAGCCGTGCCAACCGTTAACCCCAGTTGTGTCAGCCTGATTGCCAGATTATTAGCCGTAATCTTGCGCGTTTCACTCGCGCTAATACTTGTAAACGGAACAATGTCTTGGCTTTCAACCGTTGTTGCGGCTGGTAACTGGGAGATGCGTGCGTCAGCCATTAGTAACCAATTACAGTGATGTCAACAAGGCCAGTGACCCCGGTCCCGCTGGAGTTTAGACACTTAATAGTAACCGAGCTGGTGGACTTAGCCGTAACCACAGCCGTAACAGCAAGGCTCCCGCCTGTCTGAAGAGCTGTAATCGAAACGCTTCCAATCGCTCGGAATGTTTTAGTAAACGCAATTACTGTTCCAAGAGCAGAAATTGACACGTCATTTTGCTTCTCGATCACGTCGGGATAATCAAGCTGAGCCGTTAAGGCGGTGATGTTGCCAGCAGTCGTTCCGCCATCAGGGCTCTTAAAACGAGTTTCAACGCGGTACACATCACCAAGCAACTTCTCAAATGGTGCGTAAGGGTGAACAATTCCGCCCTCTGCCAATTCAGTCAAGTTGTAAAAACGCTGTTCGCCTAAAAGCTTGTCATCGTTCTCCTGCAAAATATCAAAATCGTCCTCTTGCGTAAGCTCAGTTGCTTCACCTGTTAATGCAACAAGTGAATGAGAAAAAGTTGCCGTTGAAGTCGTAGAAAACAGCAATGCACTTTCAAGATTATTGTTGTCAAAATTCCAAGTAAAATAGCTGTCAAGCGTTGCGTCTGTTTGAACCAATCCTCCGCCACTAACAGTACAGTTGTCATATATCCCAGGCCAATTGTTCGTTGGCGTGTTCTTTGCATCAATCGATTGAACCGCATTACTGATCGGTGGAGCGCCTATATTCACCAATACATACGCTGGAAGGTCTGCACGCCATTGCGTTGCATCAACTGACTTCACCATCACCACATAGGTGCCAGTGTCAAACAAACTTGTCTCAAACCATTGCTGCTGTGCAGGCAAACCGCCAGAAGCAAGCTCAAGACCAGCGCCCCAAGTAGCGGTAATATCCAGTCGAGTCTTTAGACCTGCTGGAGCTGAAACGTTATACGTTCCAGTTGCAGTGCCAGTAAAATTAATCGCAGCGCCGCCATTTGTTGCGCTGATTTTAAATGCTGTACTTGTGAAGCCATCGCTCGCAACAAAGTAAGTCGTTCCAGACACAACCCCAGTAGGCAACGATCCAGAAGAAGCGGCAAATACAATCTCATCTCCAACGCTTAGTAAGTGCTGATTGGTTTCAGTGCCAATGACTGTTGAGGTCTTAACAGTAACAAGATCAGTCGCAACTTCAAATTTAACAATGTTTAGAGCCAGCGTTCCCTTTTTGTATTTGACCTCATAACTTACAACGTCAGCCACAAGTCCTTGATCCCAACTGCCGTACTCTGTCGTGGGCAGCTGCCAGCTGAAACGTTTACCACTACTGTTCTGATTTTCAACAACACTAAAGTTGCTTGGAGTAGGAGGTGCAATCTCATCACGTTCCACAACGTCATAAATGTAATCAGTTGGATTCTCGCCAAAGATTGAACTCGTGAAATTGACGCGAACGTCATAAGTATCTGGAGCGTGGAATGCAACGGTGTAATAACCCGTTAGAGGTATATCTGCTAAGAAGTACCAGCCATCAGCCCCAGGTGGCTTAACGCCAGGAATTTCACCTGACGACAGGTTTTGAGGCTTAACCCAACATTTAAAACCACTCATACGAGGCAGGATTGGACACGTTCCAGAATTAACGATGACAAGCTGAGTGCCGTCTGGCTGGTTGGCGTGTGTAACGCTTGCTCCAAAAGCAACATCGCTTAGGTCGGGAATAGGAGCAAAAGGTGAAACGTCATAAGTAACAAAGTCAGACTGACTGCCCAAAGCGTTAACAGCAGCTACACGGACTTGATAATCATCTCCAAAAATATGGGCAGAAAGAGGAATGGCAGCAAATGTTGCCTGCAACTGCACGATGTCTGACCACCCTGTATCTCCAACTTTTCGCCATTGATATCTGTAACTTTTTACTAAAAGGTCAATTGAATTGTTTACCTGCGGGGCCTTCCATGAAGCTTGAATTGATGTTTGGCCGTTTGAAAACGTAAGAATACCGCTGACGTTTGTTGGTTCGCCAACAGCGTTAATCTTAAAGGTATCTTTTGGTATAGCAATCGGTAAATCGTTATCAACGTAGTCATATTTGCTGCTGTTGTACTTAATAGCTTCGACTTGATAAATCAAAGACTCAGCTTCTGTAATTGAAATAATGCGATAAGTGGCAGCTTTTAGCGACGTGAACTCAAGCACCCATAAAGCACCCTTCTGTGTTGCTACAGCCGAACTAACCTCAAATTTGGTCGTGGTTGCATCGCTTGTGGCGTATCGAGCAATTAAATTATCAGTGCTTTGTTGCCTTGTTATTTCGTCTGAGTTTTCAGCTAAAATAATGCCTTCAGTAAAAGTCTCAAAGCCAGTCTCGCCAGAACCGACAACAGTTAAAACTTCCAACTTTGGGCTTGTTTTTATAGAACCGTCGGGATTTGTAGATGTTTCTCCGTCAGGAATTACGACAGTCAACGTGTAAGCCGTTTCAGGCGCCAGCGTCAGCACTGCGTCAATAGTAATAAAGTTTCCGTCAACAGCTACGATGCGACCGCCTAAACGCTGGCCTTGCTTTAATGGATCAGCAATTTTGATAATCTCGCCAACGCCAGCCGCAATACCTTCCGCTCCAATGCGAAACGAAACCTTCTCTGTTTCATACCTGTCACTGAAGAGCGTATGCTTAGCAGCCCGTAAAGCTTGGCCGCGAGAGGTAACGCCAATCAAGCGAAGATCAACAGGATTATATCCAAACTTATCTAGCAGCTCATCATCTTGCTGATACTCCGTGACGCTTGAATAAGCCTGAGTAGGATCATCCCAGTTTGCTAAAACTACGGTCTTACGTGCTGACTTAGCTGAACCCGTATAGCTAAAACACGGTGAAGAAACTTGCCCGTTTTCTGCTACATCCTGGAGAACATTGGCCTCGCTAAACTGTTGAACAACATCCTGCTCCCGGTCTTGCGTTAAATACAGTTCACCTTCGGTGTAATAAATCAGACCCCGGAAACAAGAGGCAAGTGAATTAAGCACTTGATAAACTGAGCCTGGATTCTGCAAATAAACATTGCAAGTAAAGCGAGGTTCCATTCCACCGCTACCAGCAGGTACAAGCTCATCACAATACTGAGAAACGGTGTAAAGATACCAAGGATCAATTGCAATAGAATTGATATAACGTTTGACGCCAAAACGCTCATTTAGAACGATGTCGCGAAAGATCCAAGCAGGGTTATCGGTCCATGCCATCTGGAACGTTCCGTCCCACAACCCCGTGTACTTACGGGTTGCAGCGTTATAGTTAGTAGGAACTTGGACACGCTTCCCCCGAAGTTTTACCGAAAGATCAGGAATCGTGTTGAACTGCCTTGCATCAACCTTTAACGCAACAAGGCCTGTGTTTGGATAGGCAAACTTTTCGTCAGTAATTTCTACAAAACTTTGCCAACTAATCGTGTTCTGAGTAAAGTTACTGCTACTGTCAGATGTCAACCTTGTAACTCTTACGTTCCAAGGGCCACTTCCAGGCAAGGCAAACTCATAAGCGCGTTGAAATTCGCTGTTTGATTTTCCGCTGATGGTAGGCGAAGAAATAGCTGTATAACTCCCACCGTTTGAATTAACCTCAATCTTGAACTTAACGCTTGTACCGGAAATGTTGCCGTTTTGTTGGTTTTGAACCTGCAAAGAAGCAACAGAAATAATTACTCTGCATCTTTCAATGTCTGTATCCGTAATTGATTTAATGAGTGGGAGCCCATGCTGAATAATTGTATCGACACCAACAGTGTTTTCAGTTGTACTGAATCCTGAAATAGGAGTTTGTGTTTCGTCTTCTCCTAGTCTTGACTCAAGAGTAAAACCATCAAAGTTATTCGTTCCATTTGGATTTTGTATTGGAACGCCATCAAGATAAACGTCCTTATTGATTCCGTTTGGAAAACCTTCAAGTACGCCTTCGCCTAATGCGTAAACTGTTTTTGCAAATGCAACTGAAAATAAATTGTTAGCTGCTACTACCGGTTGCTTAGACGGATTTTGGACAACAACCGTTTGATTGACAACTTGTTTTGGGGCCTTCTTGCCACCACCACCACCACCAGCACCGCTGACTTCCAGGTTACTGACTTGAGTTTGATCGTCCATCACAGATAGTTTTGCAATTCAAGGCCAAAGCTCAAAACCGGAAGCGCACCAATGATGCGTTCACCGTAAAGAACAGGAACCACGTCTCCCTGCACTGTATTCGCGTTCGACTTGTCAAAGGTAAAGCTGTTCAATTGCTCCTCTTGAGAACGACCTGAGGTTGAACTGGATCCACCAAACCCACCGCCTTTGACGTTGGGCATCTTGGGCGTTGGCGTTAGCAGGTCTGCAACACCGCCAAAAATCAGTGAAGCGCCGATTGCTCCAATACCAAGAGAAATAGCGCCAAACGACGTACCAAAAATAGTGGCCGTTGCTGCGCCTAAACCGGGAACCAAAATCGCAAACGCAACCAACGCCACACCAGCAATAACCTTGCCCACTCCGCCACGACCAGCAGGCAATGGAGCTAATACCAGCCTTTTACTCATTGGCCATAACATCTGATCTTCGTCAAGCCCTTCCGCGTGATCAGTCACAACGCGCCAGTCAATCCCTTTCTCGCCTGACTCCAGCAGATACTGCCTAAGGCCAGGGATCTGCAAACACAATGCCCTTAAAGCCTCAGCAGGTGTTTTTACAGCAAGCTGGAACTTGCGCCCGTAACGACGGCCAGCCTCACCTAATAGCCGGATGGTAACCATTAGCTGCTGCGCCTCAAAACCATAAACGTATTATCGCGGAAATAGCCGCTGTAAGCCATTATCGCTGAGTCCCGGTCAACCAAGTGCTGATAAATCCGATTGGCCTCTACATCCTCAAGCACTGCAACGTGGTTACAGGTGTGGTCGTTCCTGATCCGAAATAGCAGCACATCCCCACGTTCCAGATCGACCGTTCTAGGGATCTTGATGAAGCCTTCAGTCGCGAAGTTATCCTCAAAATGCGTGAAGCCTCGTTGCGCCCATTCGCCCTCATACAAACGCTCGTAATCAGCCATTTCAACGCCCATCTCTTGCAAATACCAATCACGCACAGCTGAATAGCAGTCATAACCGCCATACATCCATGGACGCCCTACTAAGCCTGCTGATTGACGCGGATCAAAGTAATAAAACTCTGTGCTGGCACAGTTGAAGACCACATAAGGCAGGCTCAACGCTTTAGAAGCATTGATGTCCGCAAAGCTCATGCTGGCGTAATCCGCATGGCTATGCCATGAAGCAACAGCATCGTCTAAGTACAAAGCCGTTTCTTCTGCGCTAATGACGAACGTGTCAGGCGCTGTTGCAGTGTTGGTGCATTCCACAACCGTTCCATTCGCAAGCACAAAGCCACAAGCCTCAACAGGATGAGCGGCTTCTGCATAAGCACGGATGCTTGCCTGCTGTTTGCCTGTGATCGGATTGGTGTACTGAGAAAGCATCGCTTAACCCATTGCGTCCGTAAGACCAGGAAAGCCGCCAAACGGCAGTCTTGGTGTATTGCCAAACCTTAGTTGACAACTGGTCAAACGCTTGCCGCAAACGTCATTGCTAAGGCTGGCAACGCTTTGATCGTTAGCGTTGAAAAAAGCACTCCCGTTATAGTGGCAACCTATATCACTTCTATATCTCCATTGGCATTGCTCACGCAATAACCTACGCCCGGGTAATGCACGGCCTTCAAGATCAAATGGAATCGCTAGCTGGAAAGATACCGCTAACTTAGTTTCGCTGCTTTTTTGCTCAACGATCCATTCATCTGGCCCCCAGAAAGCGTTTGGATCAGCAGCTTCAGCACCGTCAAGATAGGTAGTAAGCGTGCGAATCCTTTGAACCGTTGCGCCAACAAGATCTTCATAAGTATTTGTCAACGCAGTAATGCCAAGACCTACGTTTGCAAATGTCAAGCTTGGACGCGCCAGCTGCCCTTTGGTGTTTAGCTCAAAGCCTGATGCCTCTAAGGGCAACGCCGTATAAGTGTTCGTCTGATAAACAACATCAGCGCCATTGACTTGTGACCAGTTTGCAAACCTATAAATTGCTTGATCTGACGAACCAGAAGGAAGAATTGGCGTAATGTCAAGCGTAAACAGATCGATAATCTGCGGTAGCTGCGGCTTGAAAACTTCAGCATTAGGAGGCGTTTGCGTCATACATATACCCTCGTCAGGCTAAACGACAATCGAGCATAAGCAGAACTTAAAGTGCTAATCGTCCAGCCATCAGACAATAGAAAGTTTTTAGCAGCAAGCGTTAACGAGATTGGAATTGCCGTTCCATCAGCAATGTCAACAGAGGTCAAAACACCGGTTACAAGATTTGCCGTGTAATTTTGCGGCTTCGCATATCCAGTTAAAGTCACTCCGCTTAAATTTGTATAGCCAAGCTTGAGTTGGCCACTGGCAAACGGCTTGGAAAACGTCTTAGTGCTAAACGGTGGAACCCAAGAGATTGCTTGCCCCTTTTGCTCCAACAGAAAACTTTCAATAGAGTTGATCTCTGGATAGGTTAAAGGAGGCGTCTGGCATTGCCATGTCTCCTGTTCTGCGTTCAAACCATCCGTCAGAACCTGACTGTAGCCATCACCAAATTGAGCACGCTGAACACGTTGTGAACGCTGCTGCGTAAGCGATGAATCAAGCGGTATGTCATTGAACTGGATGTATGCCATCAGAGCATTCCTCCACTGCGGCGCTCATTGGCCAACGTTGATAACACGATACCTTGAACCTGACCGGCAAGCTGTTTCTGTGCTGCTGGATTCAACTGGTCACCAGTGTTTTCAACCTGGATGTTGATCGTTCCAACGTTGACGCCACCCATTGAGCCGTTTGGCGCGATACTGCCGCTGCGACCTGGAGTAAATAGTTCGGGGCCGCGTTCACCGACAAGGTAAGAGCCGCTGCTCATTACGCTGCCACCGCTGGCTCTGCCTCCACCAAAGAGCTTGGTGAAAAGGCTGCTAGGGTCGCCTCCGCCAAGACCGCCAAGGAACTTTTGAAGACCAAACTTGAGCATGATGTTGGCAAGGCTTCTAAGAGTGTTTGACGCAACCTCTGCCAGCGACTTGGTGCCATCAACAGCAGCAGTCAGGCTATCAACGATGCCTGTTGTGATTGTGTTGCCGATTGAGCTGTAAAGCTGATTCATCTTTTGGGCTTGCGATTGCAGTTCTGCGTCTATTTCCTGAGCAGCCGCAAATCCTGCTCTAACACCTTCTATTGCGCTGGCCGTAATCTTTTCATTAGCCTCGTCTGCTTTCTTAAAGTTCTCAGCAAAAATGGAGGCGGTTCTAAACAGCGCGTCATTTTCGGCTTCAATCAAAGCGATGTTTCGCTTTCTAGGTTGAGATTGAGACTCAAGAATCTTTTGAATTTGTATCTCTTTCTCTATTCTGCTTTGAGCTAGTTGATCGTTTGAAAATCTAAGCTCCTGTTGGAGCAACAGCAATGTTTCCATTGCTGTTGAAATGTCCTGCGGGCCTTTCGCAGTGCTACCGCCACTACCGCCTCCGCTTCGTGTCTGGGGCTTGCTTCGGCCTAAAGCTTCGTCAAGTTGTGCAGGCGTCAACGTGTCGAAACCAGCGCCTCCAGGTCTGCCTGTTGCTGTTTGTCGCCTAACATCTTCTGCAATTGCGTTTGACTCAAAAACAAGATCAATAATTAAAGACCTTCTTTTTGTTAATTCTTCAACTTTTAGCTTTGCTTCATCAAGTCTTTCTTTGAGATCGTTTACGTCTTGAATTTTCCCTCGATAGTAAGGACTGTCTTCGAATTTTTTAGATGCAATGTTTAACTGATCTAGTTCTTTTGTTGCCTTCTCTAAAGCCTTTTGCAATACGGTTGGAGATGTTGACTCTAAGGCTTTGTCGAACTCCTCTTTCCTAATCCTTGCATCTTCTATAGCCAACGCTACGCCCACAATTGGCCCAAGTATGAGAGCAACTTTCCCGGCGATGGCTAACAATGCTGTTAGTTTCAGCCCTAATGCTGACGCTGCTCCTGAAGCTGTAACGAATGCTGCTCCTAAGCCAATAGCTGCCGCTGCTAGCGTTCTCATCGGGCCTGGCAGCTTTCCAACAACCCCAACCATTTCAGTCAAGGCTTGAACTGTTGGCGTCACAACTGGTAGTAACTCAGTCCCAATAGAGTTACTTAATTCGCTTGTGGCGTTGCTAAACTCCTTGAACTTTTGGGCTGGAGATTCAGCAAGTAATGCTTGAATTTTGTCTTTGTTTTCCTCAAACCCCTTGGCTAAAGAATTGATAAGAATGTCTGACGTGATTTTGCCATCGCTCCCAAGCTTCTTAAGCTCTCCAACGGTGACGCCCATTTCGTCTGAAACCAGCCTCAAGATGCCGGGCACTTGTTCAGCAATTGACCTGAACTCATCCCCTTGCAATCTTCCGCTTCCTAATGCTTGACTGAGTTGCAAGAATGCACCAGAGGCAGCCGCTGCTGATGTCCCGCTGGCCAATGCTGTTGCGTTAAAACCTTTATAGACCGTTTGGATTTCTTCCAACGAAGTTCCTAGCGGCCTTAACCTTGCATAAGCGTCTGCAAAATTGCTGGCCGATTCAGCTTGAGACTGATTAAACGTTTTAGCGTTATTTTTTACAAGCTGTTGAATTTTGCCAAACTCACCATACTCACTTGATAACGCCTTTAGCCTGACTTGTGTTTGAGCAAAACTTGCTGCCTGCCCAATCATCCTTTTAGTAAGGGCAGCAGCGCCAAGGCCAACAATTGCGCCTTTTAAGCCTCCAAGCTTTGATTGAAATTTTTCCGCCGCTTTTTGAGCCGTTGCAAATGCTTTTTTTGCGGTATTGCCAAAGCCGATCAGCTTTGTTTTTGCAATATCTACGGCTCGGGACTGCGCCTTGATCGCTTTTTGCAACAAGCTTACTTGCTTCTCTGTTTTTGCCGTTTCTTTTTGAACCCGCTTTAGCGGACTAACTGCGTTAGCAGCATCAACAATTAGCTTGATAGTAGATTCTGCCACGACCGCCCCAGCACTGCCTCAATCTTACCTCCGACTGGACTTGGCGCGATCCATTGCCTCCTTTTCCTTCTCCCCCTTCAATTCGTAGTAAGCAGCAAAATGAACAAACTCCGCATCGGTCAATTCCGTGCGAAGTCTGCTCACTGTCATCCCTAGCTCGCAGGCCAGATGGAACTCAAAAAAGAGCCAACTATCCTGCGCTAGTCGTTTTTTGCTTCTTTAAGATTCTCGTCACCGCCAAGGCCAAACAAGAACAGCTCAACTTCATTCAATACTGATTCAGGCAACTGACGTTGCAGCTTTGGAGCATCAGCAGAGGCAAACGCCTTAGTTCCATCCTCAAGCTCTGCCTTCTGACAAAGCATGTAGGTGCTTATATCTAAAGCTTCATCGCTTTGCGCCATCGTCTGGGCAACCTTGCGATCTGCTCTTGTGATTGGACTGAAATACAAATCAACGACAGAATCACCTGCCGCATTCTTCAAAACAAACTTACGGCGTTGGTTGAGGTCAAATGCCTCAACCAACAAATCAACCGTGCGAGTCTTTGACGCTGGCATTCAGCTAACAGAACATGTATGCCCTAAAGCATAATGCAAGCTGCTCAATTACTCCAGGTTGCCAGTAATTGCACCGCTAGTCACAAAGCTGCAACTGACAACAACAAGGTCACCAACGGTAGAGCTGATTTCCATGTCAGTAATGATGCCCGCAAAACTTACGGAATCAGTGCCAGAAGCTGTGCCAGTAGTAAACAGCTCAAAAGTGGCGTCCGCAGGATCCGCAGGAGTTAACACGTCTTCTAGAAATCCAGCTTGGCCCGTTGCATCTGGGTCATAGACCAGCTCAACGGTGCCAGAACCTGAAATCATGCTGCCGACAAAGCTACGGAAAGTGTCACCGTGCTTTGAAGTGTCCAGCGTTTCTTTGGTTGTGGTCAGGCTCCAGCTGCGAGTACCAACAACAGTCGCTTTAGAGCCGCCTGCTGGTTCAAACTGAACGGCGCCTTGTTCGCCTCGGATTGTAGCCATGGTCAGAGTTCCTCGATAAATTCAAAGGTCACACGGACCTGAGTTTGAAAGTAGCCCTCGGGAACTGGTGAAGCCAGAACCGCTGGGCCGTTGGCTGCGTCGAAGAAAACCCCCGACACTATGACCCTATTGTAAAGGTCACGAATGCGTTTTCCAATGACATAGTTGGCCCCAGGACCAACACCTTTTGGAGTGAAGATACTGATAAGCAACAAACCAACGACGCGATTTTGAGAGTCAGTCGTCAGACCTTGGCTTAAATATTCGTTAGCCCCAAAACTGACAAGGCATTGGACCCAAGATGAGTTTGGTGTTGGCTCATACGCCATGTTGTGAAACACAACGGGAAGAGCTGGAGAACTTGCAAGCTCTGTAGCCAACCTGCCCTCAATGACGCTTCTAACAGTGTTGAGATCGACAGCAGCCATTAGCCCCTCCTAACGATTTTTTGATATTGCTGCTGAGCCCAAGATTCAAGCTCTTTGCCTATCAATTCAGGGAAACCAGGCCTAGTCCCTTGGCGGGTTCTGAACTTGCCTCCCCATGATCTTGGCAGGTTGGTGCCGTAGCAAACAGGTTCAGCGTATTCAACGTTGTTGGTCACTTCGCCAAAGTAAGGCTTAGTCACATCGTTTTGCCATGCCCCTTGAAGGCGCCCACTCTCAACCGGTGTTTCCTCTTTGACTCGTCCTTCCCATTCAAGCGTTGTGACTTTTACGAGCTGACGAATCTGCCCGTCCATATAGTTGCCGATCTGATCTAACGGAACCTGACGCGCCATGGCTATGACCTCAAAATCAGCTCGTAGGTGATCGCCTCATTATCTTGCTCAATCGTCTCCACGCTAATAATTTGATGAACAACGCTACTGATCACCACCCGATCCTTTGTCTCAGGGGCTGATGGCAACTCTTTAGACGCAACAGTTAAACGCTTGTCACCAGCCTGAATCAGCTCGTTGACCTCGCGAACGTTTACGTCTTCAAGAACGCCACGAGTCTCGGTGTCACTAACGGTCTCAGCAATGACGCCAGTCGTTGCGTTGTAAGCGCCCGCTGAAACGTAGCGAATGATCACTTCGCCGCCAAACTTGGCAACGACCTTGTCAGCAACTTTTTGCAGCGAGCTAGCGAGACCCATCAGATTTTGTAAGCCACGCAAGCGCCACTGGTCAAGGTGATGCTTGTAAAGACTCCATAGATTGTTGAGTCAGCCGGGAAAGTCTCACCAGCCAATGCGTTGCCCGTGTAATTATCCGCAGTGATTGCGTTGATCACGGTCGCTTCCTTGAAATAAATCGCACTAAAGCGCCCAGTGTGCGCGTTGGTGTCAGAAACAAATTCAGCCCCAACCCCAAAATCCATGCCCATGATCAGCTCCGTTTGATAGCAATGTTGCCTGGTCCGCTAATTCTAAGTCCTGTCAAGTAACGCTCAACCATTGGCGGGATACGATCAGCGCCCACTGCTCCAAACTTGTCAGGCGTGACGCTAAGGCTGCCAATGCTGACGCTCTTGAAATCCTCAAGACCGCTCAGGCCAATGCCGTCAACGTTGTTTTTTAAGTAGACCGCCAGCTCAAGTTGAGCACGCTGGATCTGATCAGGAATTTCTGTATCGGTGAAATAATCGTCAGAAATGCGAAATGGGAAGCCCGTCGCATAAGTATTGACATAAGTGTCAGGCTTGCGAACTCCAGTACGTGGCCACTGCAATGCCTGCGTATCTGTTGCCCGTGCGCCTAAGAATCTTTCGCGATCAAGTCGCTGTGCTGCTGTAACAAGAGCGCGGTTGCGCGTGTCATCGTTGCCCGTTGTCCACTTGGCAACGTCGGCACTTTCGACCATGCCTTCGACTAAATCGTCAGCTGCCGCCAGCGTCAGGTAACTGTTTGCGCTTGCGCTGCCTGCCGTTGCTGTGATCGTTACTGCCATCGGCCTTTACGGTTGATTTCTTAATTGCGGGCTTTT
>Ga0209535_1001307_pt1 | contig 17103 bp, 9 predicted proteins | sample LinPmetageLP28_FD_184041 | JGI IMG/M metagenome (GOLD analysis project Ga0209535, IMG submission 184041) | Marine viral communities from the Pacific Ocean - LP-28 (SPAdes) (version 2) | ecosystem: Environmental > Aquatic > Marine > Oceanic | place: Pacific Ocean | collected 2009-08-22 | reverse complement strand
TGGCAACGAAATGCTGTTCGCTGAAGGCGAACCAACTGAATATCTGACAGGTAACGTATCTGCAGGTATTGGTGGTAGCGCAGTGCCTATGCCGGGACCAGACCAACCCTTCACAGGAGGAATCGCTTCGCTGGTAGCGCCTGAGCTTTCACCTGATCCAGCAGCTATATCAGCAGCGATAGATGTTGATCCTCGTGCGGTTGATGACGCTAGTGACTTTAGTAATGACCCACGCCGAAGCGCGGCACGCCGCCCTGCCCCCGCAGACTACAGAGCATTCTACAATACTGATGACCTACCTGAAACTAGTATTGCTAACGCTAGGGCTGATGCAGATAGAGACGACTTGCTGAGATACCTGCGTGGTGAGGGAGAAGATGCGGACCTCCCCGCCATAGTTGACGAGGCTGCAGGGGAAAATGGAAGTCGTCTGCTATTCCCGAGACACCTCAGAGACCCTGATGCTAACCTTGGCCCTGCCGGACGGTTGTTGCTCGGCGACGAGGCTGGAGCATCGCCAAGAACCGACTTAAATCGTCGCGCTCAAGCATACATGCAGAGTGATATGTATACGCCACCGGAAGAAATCTACGATCTTGGCCCTAGAGGTCGGTTAAAGTACGAAGAAGCGGGGGGCGACGAGTTTGCTGCTGTTTCTGACAGACTTGCACGGGAAGATGCTGCAGACGCGCGGACTAAAGAAGACGCTTTCTTCGCCGAAGACCTTGCAGAAGAAGACGCTTCAATTCAAGCTGCAATCTTAGCTAGAGCTGCTAAGAACAAAGACCTTAAAAATACAGCCCCGTTTACACTGGCGGGAGGAAATTTTCAAGCTCACCTCGACTATTTAACCGCTCCAAGAGATAGAGACCCAGTGCTTGGACCTTTCGGTGGAGCAAAAGGAACTCCTGAAGCGGAAGCTATAATTGCTCAAAACTTACAAGATCAACAAGACGCTGATGCGACTACCATTGCAGAGCAAGCTACAACTCCGGCTACAACTACAAGTACAACTACAACCTCAGCAGGGTTTGGTTCTATGGACTCACGCATTGCTCAGATGCTCTCGAATCGGCAAAAAGAAGCTGAGTCTGATAAGTGGATGGCGCTGGCTCAAACAGGTATGGCGCTTATGGCGTCTAAAAACCCAACATTTGGTGGCGCTCTCGGCGAAGCTGGGCTTGCGGGTATCGGCGCACTGCAGAAATCTAAACAAGGCGCACGGGCGTTTGAGACTGATATGCTCAAACTGCAGACCTCACTGGACATAGCCCAGCAACGGGCGAGAAGTAAGACCAAATCCATACCCGCCACCGCGCTTACAAATGCTTACACAATGGTAACAGATGCACAGGAACGTCTAAGTAATGCGCAAAGCTCCGCAGAAAAATTCAGTGCCTCACAAGATTTAGAGGCAGCGCAGGGTCGGCTTTCACAGATACAAAAGATGTTTGACTCGCAATACGGAGTCCTCCCTACGGCTGCAGTCGGGAATAAACGTAAACAAGTATAGCTTATAGAAGAAGGTGATTTATGGGCGTTTACAGATACGACGATCCCCAGACTGGGCAGGGCTACGATTTAAATATTGTTGGTGATACCCCAACAGACGAAGAGTTCGCCCGTTTAGCGGGAGTACTCCAGCAAGATCGTGCCGACTTTGGTGTCCGTTTTGAGGATCGTTTTGGTGAAGCCCCCGAAGAAATAGATGACGGCACTGCCTTTGGTCGTGGCCTTGATCGCGGCGTGCCGCAGATCAAACAGGCTTTTGGTGAGACACTAGGTACAATTGGCGAACAGTCAGGTCTTGGGTTCCTTGCGAATTATGGGCAGGGCTTAGAAGAACGTAGTCGTCAAGAGCTAGGCGAACTGCTTCTTGAGCAGCCAGAGCGTATGCAGTCTACTGACGTTGATGGGTTTGGCTCGGCGTTAACATACGCAGGGGAACTTGTTGGTGAGCAAATCCCACAGCTTGGTCTTGGTCTTGCAGGTGCGGGTACTGCGGCTATAGCGGCACCATTACTCGGTGCTGGGGCACTAGCCACGTCAGCGTTAGGCTTCGCAGGCTACGGTGTGGCGCAAGCGCCAATTTTGTTCGGTAACAACATACAACGGCGTGAAGATGTTGTAGGCGAAGGAAATTTAACTGACGATGATATATACAACGCTTTAAAAGCTACATTTGGCCAAGCTGCACTTGAGAGTATTTCTGGTAAACTTTTACTTCGTAGTCCCTTTAAATCCGTTGGCAAAGATATGGCGGGCGCAAAAGGCTTATTCGTTCGCACTACAGGACGAGCTACTGGTGGTGCTACTACTGAAGGTTTGACCGAAATTGGCCAGCAAATCATGGAGCGGGCGCAAGCTGGCCTACCTATCGACAGTGAAGAAGCGTATGCAGAGTACCGCGAAGCAGGTATTGCAGGTGGTCTGATCGGTGGTGGTGCGCGTGCTACACTTGGATCATTCGGCGAGCGTGGCGATACAACTCCTGTCATACCCACAACAGACCAAACTCCAGAGCAAGAAGCCGCCGCTGCGATAGAGGCACAGGCTGACGCTGTTCTAGCAGATGATGTCGTTGAAAACTCTGTAGAAACAGCAGTTGAAGAACAAGTATCGCCAGCGCAGCAGACAGAAGAACGGAACGCCGCAGACCCCGCGCCACTTGAAGGTGCAGCGCAGCAAACAGACGCAGAGCGTGGGGAAGCCGCGTTAGCCACAGGAGCGGGGCTAACAACTCAAACTGCAGCGCAGACTAATGACGCGCAGCGTGCGGTAGATGAAGCCGCTCGTGACAAGGCCAAAGCTGATAAGAAAGCCCAAGATACGACTAACAAGCTAATGCCCAACCCCAACCCTGCCCCTGCAGTAGGAGTCGATCAGACTAATAAAAATATTAAGGTAGAATCTCTTAAAGATATTGATGCCGAAGCAAGACAAGCACTTGTTGACGATCCAAACTTACTAAAACGAGACGAAGACTTTATACGAGAAGAGTTAGATGTAGTTTACTCTCCTGAAGTTATCGACGCTATTATTTTGCAAAAGCGCGAATTAAAAGAGCAAGTAATCGACGATGACTTCTTAGCCAATCTCAGTGTGCCGAAACAGGCGTTAATTAGACGTAAAGGCACCAAGAAAAGTCTTATTGGTAAGAAGGTGTCGGATGAAGGAGTTCTTGACGAACTTAGAGAGTATGCAAAGATAAGCTCCGTACCAAAAGCTAAAGAAGGGGTACAAGGTTTTCTAGACACACTGGAGGTCGAAGATGCTGGAACTAGATCAACAGGACTTGGAGATGGCGCTGAAGGTAGTGGATCAAGCGTGGTCGGAAGCGGAAGGGCTGTACCTGAACGTAGAGATACCTCCGAGTCTGCAACACTTGAACAAGGATCAATGGGAACAGGTGTGCCTTTTTCTGGACCACCTGCAGTGGATGCAGGATCGCAGTCCGATACATTAGAAGCCGAATCAGAGGTAACTCCTGACGAGCGAGGCGTAGCGGCAATCCGACAACTCGCAGAACAAGCCACAGCTACGCCCGTACAACAAGCCGAACCACCTGCCATGCAGCAAGCGGCTATACCGGGTGAAGCACTGGGTACGGCGCGGCAACTTATACCGGGGGCTAAAGTACGTGTAGACAAACAGAATTTGCAGGCAACAGGTCCAGCACAACTTGTCGATGATATGTATACGGCACCACGTACTGAACCAGTAATCGGCGCTTCTCTACCACAAGCTGATATACAGGCGATGGAGACTGAACAAAATGCAGTTGCCCAAGCCGAGCTTGATCGTAGGTTTGCGTTTAAGAAAAATGAGGGGGTACGAGAGTATCACGACACGCAAGTAAATGAGCGGTCTCTACCGGACATTACCACTTCGACAGAAAAAGATACTATTTTAGCCCTACTTGAAACTCCAGATACGCAGTTGAAGGGCGAAGCAAACGCTAATGCTAGAGCAGCAAAACTGTTCTTTAAGCGGTTCCGTAGGCCCGTAGACGCCCTCGACGAAATGGGTTCGGTCAGTGCAAAGGGTCCAATTCAGCAGGCTCGAGAAGGCGAAAAAGTTTCGGGTGGGGACATAGACGGTAGGTTCTATTACGGGCCAAAAGAATTTAAGTTTTATGAGGGTATGACACAAGAAGCCGCCATGGAAGCACGTAGGTGGGTAAAGGCCAACATGTCTAACAGCGCCATGGCTGTTACCCGTGACGCGGCTGTGTTAGCCAGACGTGATACGTCTAAGTTTAACCCGTCCGATGCCTACATTGGTGTGGTTAACGCTGCTAAGGCTATTCAGAAAGATATAAACCGCGAAGCGAGGAAGCAGCAAAACAAAGATGTAAAAGCACTCGCCGAGATGGAACGTCTCAGAGCTGCAAATGATAGTTTGAACAAGCGTATGAACGAACGCTTTGCCGACAGCCCCTTACCTCGTGAAGCACAGACGATAAGACTCAAATCTGGCGAAGAGGTGGTGCGCGTAACTCGGCCAGTTAAAGGTAAGACCGCGTTTGAGTCATACCTTATAGGCACGGGGCTTCAGATACGAGAAAACGACAAAGTATCTACAGTCGGCCCCACCACAAAAATAGTGTACGATCCCAAGACTAAATCAGTTGTGCCGACTGAAGAGATTTTAGACCTGTATGACGGCTATGTGTCGTCTCGGGATGAGTTCTTGCTCATCGACCCCGTGCATGGTCTGGACATGGCTCTACTGCCTAGTATCCGTAACGCTCTACAACGTGGCGACTTGCAGTTTGCTCTCAACGCTATCGCGTCTACAAGCCAAGTAGACCGTATCCGTCAGATCGCAGGTAAGCTGGCCGAAGCCGCTGGCACTACACAGGTGCAGGTGGTTGACGATCTACAGCAAATGGTAGGGCGCAAAGCTGCTGGCATGTTTGAGCCTGAAACAAATACAATCTACATTGACGCTTCCAACGGGATGAACGTGCATACTATCTTGCACGAGATGACCCACGCAGCTACCTCGGCGTCTTTGGCGAACCCCTCTTTGCCAGAGGTTAAACAGCTACAAACCATCTTCAACGCAGTGCGCGAGCAATTCGGCGAAGTATATGGCACAGCGAACCTTGATGAGTTCGTGGCCGAAGCCTTCAGTAACCCTGAGTTCCAGAGTGCGTTAGCTCTGACGAAGGTAGATGGCGGCAAGATGTCAGGCTGGGAGAAGTTTACAGGTGCTATTAAACGTATAGTGCGTAAGATACTCGGTCTTTCACCTTCGGCATCGGCGCTGACTGAGGTTGACCGTATCATCGACGGTATGCTGGCTCCATCACCTGCCACACGCGCAGCGCCGAATATGCTGCTTGCCGCTGGCACTCCTAACGGAAGTGCGGGCCTTGCTAAAAGTGCAGTTGAATCTGTACCGCCAAGCAAGAAAGAAGAATACGTGGAGATGGCGTCTGACATTGTATATAACACTGGCGAACCTGCGCTACGCGGTGCGAAGAACGTCATTCTCGGCTCATTAGATTCCCGCATCCTCGCAGATGTTGCGAAGAAAAAGATTCCGTTTGCTCCAGAGCTAAACATCCTAATCCGTAAGATGAGTGGTGCAATGCGCAGCCGCTCTGACACGTTGGATGCCATGGTCAACAACTATGCAGCTTGGGCACGCAAAAACAAAGCTGGGTTCAAGACCCTCAACAACATAATTCCAAAGTCCACTGCACTGCGTGTAGACCCTTCACTTCCTCGTGAGTTCTATAGCTCATACAAGACTGCGTATCACGACCTGACTACTAAGAAGTCTGTGGTTAAGGAGTTCAAGTCTGAGAAAGCCCGCCTCGCTTGGGTTAAGAACTTTAACGCTAACGTGGACGAGTCCAAGAATACCAAAGCTAAAAACATGAAAGACCCTGACCCGCAGGATTTGGTGGCCTATGATGCTTTGCGTAAGCAGTACAACTCTCTCGGCAAAGAAGGGCAGGCGTTCTACCGCCAGATGCGCAACTTCTTCCAAGATACCTACGACGAAATCCTTCCGGCACTCCGTGCCCGTTTGGAAGCTACTATTAGTGACCCTGCTACCCGTGCATCTGCCTTTGAGAAGTTGTCTGATATCCTGATGAAAGAAAGTGGGATTATCCGCCCGTACTTCCCATTGATGCGTAAGGGTAAGCACCGCCTGCAGTACGATTTCATTGACGAGAACGGGCAACGAGATCAAGCTGTAGAGTACTATCAAAACCGCAAATCGCTTGACCGTGCGTTCAAACTCGCAGAGCAAAAAATAGCAGTCGATATCGCGGCAGGGAAGCTAGAGAAGAGTGTTACACCCCACTACACCCGCGCAGATCAGCCGATGAACTTCAACGCTGTTCCTAGCTCTTCGTTTGTGTACGACATCCTAAAAACTATGGAGGTCTCCAGAGGTAACTTCCGAGACAAGGACGGTAAACCAGATGCTAAAGCGTATGAGGCGGCTGTTCAAAGCGTTGTAGACCTAGCCCTTGATGCTATGCCAGAGCGTTCATTCATGCAGGGGTTCCGCAGACGTAAAGATGTTCGTGGTTACATTGGCGATACCACACCTACAAAAGTAGGCGACACAGAGTTTGATTCTATATCTATGATGAAAGAGAAAGGTCGTGACCTAAATCGCCAGATTGTGCAGATACAAGCAGCGGCAGAGATTGAGAAGTTTCGCACTAAGCTCAAAGATGGCAACTACCTGAGTAACCCTGAGACTGCAGATATAGCCCGTAAACTAGATCAGATCGCCGCGTTCGCTCAGAAACCTAACGTCCCTCGTTGGTCACAGGTAGCCAACGGTGTCGGCTTTAACATGACCATGGGTCTCAACTTCTCGTCAGCAGCAATTACCTTCTTCGACGTTGTGATGAGTGCTATGCCGATTATCTCTGCAGAGTACGGGGTGGGTAAGACTGCTGCCGCATACGGGGCCGCTACTCGACTGATAATAAACGCGCCAAAAACACGCGGTGTTATGGTGTCCGGCCCTGATGGCACTCCTATAGAACAAGAAGTTAAAATGGGTGTCGTAGGTAAGTCTGCATTTAACTATACGTTCGAGCAGCTACCACCGGAAATGCAGAAGATTCGAGCCGATATATTGTTTGAGACGGCTGCTGACCAAGGCCAAGCGAACCAATCCATGACCCAAGAAAGCCTAGAGATTGGCCGCGATGCTCCACTAGAGGGTGTTAACAAATGGACCAGTGCGATGTTCCATCATTCGGAACGCGTTAACAGGGAGACAACTCTTACTGCAGCATACGCACTAGAGGTTCAGAAGCTGCAGTCCGAAGGTAAACAGCTCACCGATCAGGATTACAAAGACGCTGCACAGAAAGCTATTGAGACAACTGAGTTCACGCTCGGTTCGACTGCCGCTGCTGGGCGTCCGGTATGGGCACAAAGCGGTGTCGGTAACGTACTGTTCTTGTTCAAGCGGTTCGCTATCGCCAAGTATTACATGATGTACAAACTGGGCCATGAGTCTATTGGTTCGACAAACATCGAAACGATCATGCAGGAGCAGGGTGTAACCGAAGCAGAAGCGCAGCAAATTGCGAATGATCGTAGGATTGCGCGTGCTGGTTTACGCAACTTCCTTATCACCACGGGTATCATGGCAGGTGCTGGTGGTATGCCAATGATGGGTACGTTCGGCTTGATCTACAACATGCTTCGTGATGACGACGAGGATGACTTTGAATCCGCAGTGCGTAAGTTTACTGGTGAGGGTATCTACGGCGGACTAGCAAACCAAGTTCTTGGCGTTGACGTAGCAAACCGCATCGCTCTAAACAGCTTGCTGTACCGCCCACCACTCGTTAAAAAAGAAGACCAGAGTCCGCTATGGACTTTAGCGGAGCAACTCGGCGGTCCTGTAGTTGGTATCAGCGTAAGCGCCCTGCGCGGCAGTCAGGAAATTGTGGAAGGTATATCTGACGGAGACACGCAGGCTGTGAGGCGCGGTGCTGAAACAGTAGTCCCTGCAGCTATCCGTAACTTTGCTAAGGCAGGGCGGTTCTACTTTGAAGGTGCAAACACGCGCCGTGGTGATCCTATCACTGAGGACATTAATGCGTACAACATAGTTATGCAGGGTCTAGGATTTGCACCGAGGTCTTATATCCAGCAGCTAGAGTTTAACAAGAACGCTAGACGCCGCGAAGAAGCCGTTAGCAGCACACGAACTAAGCTCCTGCGCCGCCATAACATGGCCCTACGTGAGGGGGACAGAGAAGAAGTGCGGAAGATAAAGGCGCTGATTAGGGAGTACAACGAGGGTCTTCCAAAAGGTGCAGAGAAGTCTCGCATCACGACAGATACGATTTCGCGCTCCAACCGTAGCTTTGAGCGTACCACTGGTAAGATGCAGGGTGGTATGACCTACACACCCTTCATGGAGCAGATCGTAAAAGAATACGACAGGGGCTTCCAAGGCTTCTAACGAAAAAAGCCCCGCATAGTTTTATATGCGGGGCAGTATGAGTGGAGAACAACACTGAGAACAATGTCGTAATGCAGGATTTATCACACAGTTCTCCATACGCGTAAACCTAATTTTTTGTTTTCGATGCAAACTTGCATGTCAAACTCCCATTTCTTACGTTCTGCGAGCTTTTTTAGCTGCTCTTTAGCCTTCTCAGTATCGATGCACGGTACGAATATGGACGACTTAACACCCATATCGTCCCAGTTTACCGTCATCCGTAACCCGTCAGGGTTCAGATCATCAATTTTTAGTACCTTCTGATCCATCACCATCATGCTCCATCCCTGCAAACTCCATCTCCAACACCCAATCAGGTGGAAGGTTGAAGTCCGTGCCTTTAGTCAGACGCTTCTTAATGCGCTTGGCCCCTAACTTTTCTTTCAAGTCATCTACTACGCCTTGATAATTTATTTGCTGGTCAATACACCACTCTCGGAACGGCTTGAGACGCAGGAACAATAATTTGGTATCTGGCTCGTAGCGTGCAATCAAAGTATTACGGGGCGTTGCACCAACTGGAACAAGTTGATCTAGCCCATTGTCATTCTTACCACGCAAGTCCTCAGTGCTTTCGATCTTGAGCATGTTGTTGTAGTTTTCTGACAAGTAGTTGTTCAGTGTTTCAGTGACGGATGCTCCCGCATCGCTGACGTAGTTGCGACGAGAGATCAATTCACCCACAACCCATCTGTACACTGAGGCTACATCGTAGTTTACAAGGCCCAACTTTTTAGCAATCATCAAACCAGCGATAATCGCGGCGTTACCGTTCGTCCAAAACCGATGCTCCGGCCCAAGACCTGCGGACTTGTCTAGGCGTACACGTACAGAGTCTACTATCTTGCGCACTTCGTCTTTGTTGTTGATGACCCACTGAATGTACTCAATGCCGAGATGCCCGTAGTTCGACTTAAAGTCTTCTATGAGGTTGGCAGTGGCAGTATTGTCGCCTTTGGTAAAGTTCATCATCTTCACGTTTAGCTCAAACATCCGCAGCATCTCTGCTTTCGGCGTTGCCTTATGCCGACCTAAGATTTCCCATGCGCTCGTGTTACCCGAACTCAGAGCAAGAAGTTGCCAAGGCTTACCCCTAGCGCGTTCGGTATTGCCACTAGCGGACATGCGATTTTTCTGTCGCCCACTGGATACTTGGTAGGTGTAGTCAGACATCTGTTCGCCGTTTACGTTCGTCATCTCATCAGACACCAGCGGGATGTTGTGCATCACCTCACCCCTTAGCATACGAGCGTTGTGCGTATCCTCTTTACTGTTCATCAGTTCATCAGGGCTACCCCAGATACCGATAGCTGCCATTTGTGCAGTTGTTTTACCGACACCCGAACCACCATATAGGTGTATAGACATACTGTTGAGTCCTGTGACTGCCATCAGCGGCGAGCCGAAACCGACACCGACAACGTATTGATGCAGCTCGTACCCCGGTTTGTTGTAGAACTCCAACAACTCAAGGTTCTTCTCGCGCGTACCTTTCGGCTCGAACGCACCTATCAGCCCTGCTGTTGCAGATGAAGGCGGATTAAAATCTACGTCTGCCGCCATGACTAGCTTGTCGCCCAGCACAAAAGACCCCATCTCGTCACCAACCCAACCGAATTGGCGGTGTGCTTCATCAGCCATAGTAGTGCGCTGTAGTTCGTCTATCCATTTTGTTGTGTATACCATCAGTTTATCTAACGCCTTTCCCCATGCGGTTACGCCTTCCTTAGCCATGCACTTACGGAACTCCTCACGAGAAGTTACATGGGTAAGAGGTACATTGAATTGCCGTACACCATCTCTCGGAAGATGCAGACGAAACACTAACGTCTCGCCTAGTTCAAAATCATGCAGTCGCCGCGTGATATAGATGTCGTGGTGATATACGACCTCCTCTTCAATATCCCCATCGGCGTTGCTACTACGCAGAAATACGCCCCCTGCGGCACCACGGAAGTACGGCGCGGGGTATTCTGGTATCTCAAACTGTTCAGACTTCTTTACACCAGCTTTAGTAATCGGCGCGGACACCACCACTTCGCCTTCGCTCTGCCGAATACGTTTGCCCAATACAATCGGCGATTTGATCTCGCCCCATAGTGGGCAGTCCCTGCATGTGCCTTCGTTTAGTTCGTCAAACCGTGCGCAAGTGTACGGCCCTTTGATCTCGTCCAACTTTTTGCGCATTTCTGCTTCGCTGTAGTTGGGGTGTCTGTTGGATATTTTCTCTGCGCCCTTGTCACCATCTACGCAGAACTTCGCGATAGACAGCCCTGCTCTCCACAAAGGTTCGCTCACCTCAGACTGGTTCATCGCTATAAACTTTAGCTGATTGCACCCGCGCCCTTCGACAGTCTTCTTAATGATAGTTTTAAAAACATTCTCGGAGTTGTCTGCGTAGGCTTCGTAAAGCGCGTCAGTACCTAGATCAAGCGTAGTAACTGGCTTCAAAACCACGCCCAGCTTGGACATGAACTCGTCAAGCACCACAGGCTCAGGCATAGAAACGCCGAAAAAATCTACGGGCAACGGTGGATCGCCCTTATAGTTGTGTGTGAATGGCACGCGTAGGATACGAACTACGTCAGCCGTAACCGCAGGGTCAGCGAGTAGGCCGTTATCAGCACAAGCTCGCTTGAGCCGTTGGGCTTCGAGGAACCATTGCTCTGCCGAAATCGCTTCGGTAAGAGGCCAATACACATGCACCCCATTGCCACTGTTTACCATCATGGGTTTGGGTAGGGACAACTTCTTACAGAAAGTTCGTAAGGCATCGACTGCTGCCTTCTGCGTTGGATATTCTTTCGACGGACCACAATCCAAGTCAAGAAACAAGGATTTCAACTCGTGTGCGTTTGGGCCTTTACGATTAGTTGGCTCTTTAAATGTGCTGAGAGCGAAGTACGCGTCATACCCATCTGCATCGAATTTGAGTGCGGCACGCTCTACTTCCTCAAGGGTATCATAAAACTTCTGTGTACGGGTGTCGTCCCTGCTCCTAGCGGCGAATACGCAGTAGTGGCCTTCACTACTTAGTACCCCCTCTAAAAATTCTATTGTTTTCATTGCTGCTGCTCCAAAGTGTGCCGTGGTGGGTTGAAAGGACAAAGCCCCACCACGGCAATCTACCGTTAACTAACGACTAACCGCTAAATTAGTCGTCCCAATCGTCAACGATAGATGAAAGGTCCGCCTCTTCAGAGGAGGGAGCAGCTACCTCTTTCTTCTTGGCGACCTTCTTAGGCGCAGGTGCTGTCTCCCCGATGTCCACCTCATCGTCAGCAACTGCGCCATCTCGAATTGCCTGTACCTTATCTGTTTGAGATACAGTCAATGTTATTGCTTTGATAGCATCTTCGCTATCTTTTGAAGCTACCGCTTGCTGTAGCTCTTCTTCTGACAGTGGGCGCACAGCCTTAAAGAGTAGCTTCGGCGTGGCGCTATTCTCGTCAAAAGTTATCTGTGTGACCACGGCGATGGACGGGGTCTTGTGCGCTTTAAGGTATTTAGCGTATGCTTGCATACCCATCTTGCCATCCTTTGCGTCACCAAAAATAGATGTGGCAGGGAGTTGTAGTTGGTAGACCTCATCCATGTTGCCCTCAAGAAACACAGCGATGCGTTGGTTGAAACGGCACGCACGGCTTTCACCTTGGCCTGACCCTTTGATATTCTGTGGGCAGTCCATGCAGCGAGAGGCTTGACGTTGATCTGCGGGAACCTCGGATGCAGGTGCTTGTGTGTCTGCCGACCAGCAAGTCGGTGCCGATGGGTTCTCAGCGTCATACGCACCGGAGTAGTAAGTGCGAGATAACTTAGCGGCGTTAAGAACAACAACATTCAAGAAGCCATCACTCTTTACGTTGACTTGTTCGCCGCCAACCATTTCGCGAAAGCGACCACCACGCAAACTGATTCGGCGTGCCCCGCCACCGCCAGTGCCGCCTGACAGGTTATCGTCAGTGTCCTGTAGTTGCTTGAAAAGATCGCTGCTTGCGAGGGAGTTGCCGCCCTCAAATAGTGTCATGTCCGACATATTATTCTCCATTGGTTTCTGATTTTGAGGCTTTAGATTGCCCTTTTGCCGCGTTCTTTGTCAACGCAGTATCTACTTCGCCTAGCCTAAATCTATAGACTTCGCCGATTTTAATGTAAGTATCGGGGGGTATATGCCCCGACTTAATCCAGTTACGGATAGTTGTTATGGACACTTGGAAGTACTTAGCAACCTCCGGCGTACCCACATACGGTGTTTCGGTATCGTTCATTTTTTCCTCACAGAGATGACGTACTCCGAGTCCACATTTAACCCCGCAGGTAATATATCAGGGTTCTCTTCTATGAACTGACGTACATTGGTTTGATTGAGACGTTTCTCAAAGAAGTCGGGGAGGTTATGATCCATAATGAACGCGTGCATAGAAGACCAATCGCTTGTCCAATATCGTTGCTTGACTGTACGATAGAATAGTCCTGATGCTGTACGCACGCTATCCACGCCTTGGTCTTTGCAATAATCCAACAAAGCACGTTTGATCTTATCCTGCTGTTCTGCAAGACTACCGTCTTCTTCTTTGAATTTGGCCGATATCTCTGAACGCTTTTCGCGTATCTTTGTATAGGCACCGACTAGCTTTTCGACAGGAATTGTCATAGCTGTTCTCCGTTTTATAGTTATGTTTATGACATATAGTAACTTATACTATCTAGTCAAGCAATTCTTTGTATAAATCTATCATCGCTGTGTGTACGTTGATGCGCTCATCTAACATACGATAAATCCGCTTTTCCGCAGCGGACCCAGCCAGTTGAATTACAGTACACTTGTGCTTCTGACCTGCACGGTGGATACGTGCGTTGGCCTGTAGGTATGTCTCAAGAGAAGATGTTGGTCCCCACCACACGATTGTATTAGCCGCCGTCAGTGTTACACCATGCGCCGCACTTTGAGGTTGGATAACTAGCACGCGAGGATCAGGATCGTTTTGGAACCGTTGGAATATGTCCGTGCGATTACCCGCAGAAACATCTCCCCGTATGACCTCAGTAGTAACGCCGTCTTTGCGTAGCCTTTCGGTTAGCATATCTATCGTGTGCCTAAACGGTACGAACACCAAAACCTTTTGGCTGCTCTCGTCTATTGTTTCTTTGAGGGCTTGGTAACGGTTCTTAATATCGAACTCCACCGAGTCGCCATCATCGGTGTAGACTGCACCTGCACTGATCTGAAGTAGTTTGTTCATGTTGATCGCAGCATTTGCTGCTGTCACGGACTCGCCAGCTACTTCCATCATCATCTTCTTACGCAGAGTATCGTAGTACTTCTTCTGCTGCGCGGTCATTTCGACGAAGCGTTTGCTGTAAACCATGTCGGGCAGGTCAAGACATTCGTCTTTGGTAAACCTGATCGCAGGTTGCAACACTTGAAACACTGTGTCCTTGGCGGTTTCTTTCGGCTTGTAAGTGAACTGTGTCACCTTCCACATCACCATATCACGCCATGATCCAAAGAACCTCGGCACTGCCATAGGGTTGACTAACTTGGCTAGGCCATACGCATCGACAGGACTTTGTGCAGCGGGAGTACCCGTCATTAACCACAACCAATCGTTTTCACCGACCAGCTTGTTCAGTGTCTTCCATCGTTTAGTCTGCACGTTTTTGTAGTGCGTAGCCTCGTCAACGATAAACAAATCAAAACCGCCCTTGGCAATCTCGTCGCTGACAACCTCGACCCCATCATAGTTGATGATTACGAACTCTGCCCCACTGTTGATGATCTTCTTGCGCTTCTCTTTGCCACCGTGCGCTACATCCACCGTGCGGTGCATAGCAAAGGAGAACAAGTCTGCACGCCATGCACTGTCCATGATCGACAGCGGGCATATAACCAGCACGCGTTTAACCTTGCCTTGGGTCATAAGATAGTCTGCGGCCCAGATAGCCGATGCAGTCTTGCCCGTACCCTGCTCGTTAAAGCAGAATGACTTCTTGTTCATAGTCATAAAAGACGCCGTATCTTTCTGATGATCGAACGGCTTGTACTGTCCCGGCCAGCTATAGCGTTTAGTTATAGGTGACGGTACGTTTATATTTAATCCTTTTAGGGTGTGCGCTTCATCCACGCCCCAGTTAACGACGACTTCGTTCATTGGTAATTCCTTACTTTTAGGGATTACTGCTGTGATTTGCTTAGGGTTACGAACCTTCAGCAGTATTGCTTTATCCCGTAGAATTTTCATGTTGTTCTCCGTGGTAGTGAGACACTACCGTTTCTTCTTCGGGCTGCTCATAGCCCCACCTGCTGCGCGGTTCTTTTTGCGGCTTTGTACTTTTACACCGTCTTTATTTTTACCGCCCTTGCTCAAGGCTTTCTTGTGGGCAATGTCTTTGCCTTCTCGTTTGTCGGCCTTGCCGTTCTTGTTGGCATCTTTGCCTGTCTTATCCATCTTGCGCCTAGCCTTCTGGCGCTCCATGCGGTCTTCGTGTTCGCCGCGTTTCTTCTGTTGGTCGTACTCTTTCTTATACGGGCGGGGTTTCTTTGTGTATGGCATCAGTTTGCTCCGTTATGTGGGCATTCGGTTACTTGGCAGTGGCGTTTGCAAAGGCCCGATGGACGGGGGTTCCATACATCTACCTCAAACGCTTTCTCCATCTTAGCATAGTTTGCTAACCATTTGCTCCAAAGAAGTTGCTGTAAGTCAATTTCATATTCTGCTTTGACAAGGCTCTTAGCTACCACAAACAACAGACCTGCGTTCAGCTTTGTAACTTTTGGGTAGTGCTTAAAGATCGTCAGCGCCATTAACTCAAGCTGCCCCTTGTCGGCATACTTGGCAGACCTGCCTGTCTTGTAATCGATGATCCAACCTACACCTGTTTCCTCGTCGATGATCGCAAGGTCAACGATACCACGGAACCATACATCTTTTGCAAAGAAGCTGCACGGTTCTAGGTCAGCGGTCAGGCCCAGCTTCTGTTCGACAATCTTCTTACCCTTCTTACGGTTCAGCGCGTCTAGTGTCGGCTTGATGAAGTCAAACTTCTTAGGGATCGGCGTACCTTCACCGATGTAATCCTCACATGCCTTGTGAAAATCTGTACCATAGCGCATGGCATCAGTCTCTTTGAACGGATACTGCTTCAAAACCTTTTCGTGGTAGAACTGCTTGGGGCATTGCTCGAATGCTTTGATCCGACTAAACGACCATGGCGCTGCTTTACTCATTCACAATCTCCGTATGATTTGCCCGTGCCGCTCTCGCAATCTACGGGTAGCCCCTCGGCCCAATCAGGTGTCCAACGCATACAACTCTCCACAAACGCTTGTGCTTCAGCGACCTCGGCGTCAGGTACACAGCATACGATAGAGTCATGCACAGTCAACACGACTTGATATTTCTTACTAATCTTTAACATTTGTTCGCCTATAATGCACCTTGCTATTGCTTGGCACACGTTCTCTATCACCTTACCACCGTATATTCTGGTACGCCCCCTACGAGTTTTATAACTGTACTCCAGACCTTTTTCGGTCTGCTCTCCGTACAACTGATCGTAGAAAATACTCAGGCCACTCGGCACAATCAGTGCTTGGTTGGCAGCGTCTACTTTAATGATACCCTTCCGCCCAAACGTAACCGCTCGGTTATTGGCAAGCTGCTGCACCATATAGTTCGCATCGCGCCACCCCTTGCTGATCTTGTAGTTAGCATCACGATAGATGTTTATGATCCGTCGAGCTTCGTCGGGCGCTACCTCATACCCGAACGTCTTTAGCTGCACGCCAAACTTCTCGGCACCCATACCGTACCCTGCGCCAAGGATCGTGGTCTTCCCGACGAACCGCTGATTTTTTGTAACGTCCTCTTCTTGGCATCCGTAGATACGCGCGGCCATCTTTATGTAAACATCTTCCCCTCTGGCAAACGCAGAGGTCAGGTCATCTTGCCCTGTGAACCACGCCAAGACCCTCGCTTCGATCTGAGAACTATCGGCTTCGACAACGGTGTGTCCTTCGGGAGCAATGATCGCCCTCTTTAACTTCTTACCGTTCATGCCACGGCTCGGTAGGTTTTGTAGGTTGATCTTATCGGCACCGCCCCAACGACCAGTGTGCGCTGCGTAATATCTAACAGGTACTGGCAGCAGGCCACGTTTAGATATGCCTATAAACCTCTCGGTGCGTGTCTCTTCTAAGGTACTTTTGCTACCCAGACGTGCCGCCACCAAAGATTGTACCCGATCATCCTCATGTTCTTGCAGCGCCTTGAAGTCTTCATCCGACTTTGCAAATGCGTAAGTCTCCTTGCCTGTCGCAGGGCTGATCTTCATAGGCGGAATTACGCCTAGATCACGCAACATGTCTGCGAACTTCGGGTTGGACATCAGGTCTTTCTTGTCCTCTATCCCTGCGTCTACCAACAACTTATCCTTGCGGTCACGGGTGTCCTCAAGGTGCTGCTCCAACAAGCCGAGGTCTAGATCAAGCACAGGATTAATAAACATACGTAGGGTGAGGTCAATTATCTTTAACTCTTGGCGGGGGAACTTAGCCCCCATCATCTTAAACAATCTGTAAGTTAACTCTACATCGTT
>Ga0209535_1001306_pt1 | contig 17112 bp, 5 predicted proteins | sample LinPmetageLP28_FD_184041 | JGI IMG/M metagenome (GOLD analysis project Ga0209535, IMG submission 184041) | Marine viral communities from the Pacific Ocean - LP-28 (SPAdes) (version 2) | ecosystem: Environmental > Aquatic > Marine > Oceanic | place: Pacific Ocean | collected 2009-08-22 | reverse complement strand
AAAAGTCACCATCACCATTAGTAGTAGATGTACTCAACTCACTTAAGTCAACATTAAGAGTAACACTACCACTCGTTCCACCTCCGTCTAAAAGAGTGCCAGCTGTAACACCTGTTATATCTCCTGTACATGAGGTAGCGTTAGTTGCTCCTGTATAACCAAGATCTGCTAATGTTAAACTACGCGTAGTATGTGATTGTATGACCCCATCAGTCATGTTTAAACAATCAATCACTGTACAACCTGAAGTATTAATATCTGAATCTGTACCAATTACTTGATTAAAACAATTAGAGTGAAGACCGTCAACAGTATCAGCATCTAAGCCAGATCCACCTCCATCATTACCAGAATGCCAAACTTTATACCAATCATGAAATCCATCACAACCTGACCAACCTTCTGCTCTAACTTGTAAATCAGGAACGCAATTATTACCTGTACTAGCGAATACAAGTTGACTTCTAGCACCAGTATCGTTAAAAACAAACTCTATACCTGTAGCATAATTACCTGTACCAGGTCTATTGGTAGCTTGAAATGCTCCCATAAAAGGAGTAACTCCACAGCAGCCGGCTACGCAATTGAAATCACTAACACTATATCTAAATGTGGTCTTCGCAGTACTTTGATCTGCAGTATTACTTCTCAAGAATGCTGAGCTATCGATACCATCTAATTTTTGAGAATCTGCAGCGCATCCGGATGTACTCAACTTACCAGCTAAACATGTATCAACTTCTGATTCTGTGTAGTAACGGCTATCTAAGTTAGCACTACCAAGCGCAGTTACGTGACCAAATCCGTCTAATGTAACGTCTTGTATTACAGTACCGTTACTATTATTAACAGAGGACTGAGAAGAAGTATCACAGTGACATACTGTTACACTACCTGATGAACCGCCACCGCAAAGACCGTTACTAGCTGTAACATTTGTTATATCTCCTGTGTTAGTAGTAAAGCCTGCGTCATTATTAAAGATACTTAACCCTATTTCACATGCAGCTTTTCTTCTATCAGCGCTATTATCTAACACTATGAACTCATCGGAGCCCACCATTGTAGCTGTCATATCAGACAGCTCACTAAGATCTATTGTAATAGTAGCAGTACCACTAGATCCTCCTCCGCAAAGACCACATCCTGCGCTCACACATGTTATTGTACCATTTCCGCTTCCTGTATTACCACAAGCTACTGCTGTAACTCTACCATAAGCATCTACTGTAATAGTATCAATTTTAGTACCATCAGATGTACTACCATAAGTACCTGATCCGACACCACCAGTAGCAGCATTTATAGTAACACATCCGGATGTTCCTCCACCAGTTAAATTAGTACCAGCAACAACCTGAGTTATATCACCTACCTTGCATGCTCCGGGTATACTAGTGAAGCCATCGAGCAAATTAAGTTCAGCTCCAGTAGTATTAACTGTAGTTCCATTGATAACTAATTTACACTGGCCAATACATACTTTACCATCATCTGCAAAAATTATATCATCACCATTTTTATCTCTAAAGCAAGCAATAGGCTGCGTACCATCTTGTACAACAGTTAGAGCTGGTCCGGTGCCAGTATTTACAACAGATAATGCTGACGTTATAGACACAATTGTATCTTTGCATGTAATATCACCCGTAACAGTTAAATCACCAGCTACAGTAACATCATTATTAAAACTCTTATTTCCACAAATTGTCTGTGCACCGGTAGTTCTTACAACAGTAGAATCAACAACAATGTTATCTGCGTTAGCTGTAATACCATCACCACCTATAACATTTACAGTTGCGCTACCTGATGTAGCTCCACCAGTCATACCGGTACCAGCTACAACTGCTGTTATATCACCATCTCCTGTTGTACCACATGCAACGGCTGTAACTCTACCATAAGCATCTAATGTAATGGTATCAATCTTACAAGAATTAGATGTACTACCGTAAGTAGCTGCGCCCGCTCCTCCTGTTGCTGCATTAATAGTAACGCATCCTGCTGTACCACCACCAGTTAAATTAGTACCAGCAACAACCTGAGTAATGTCTCCTACCTTGCATGCTCCGGGTATACTAGTGAAGCCATCAAGTAAGTTAAGTTCAGTAGCTGTAGAAGTAACTGCAGTACCACCAAGTTTTAGCGAACCGGTACCTATACAAACCCAATTATTGAATATAGCAGAACCAGCATCTGACATATCAAGGGTAAGGGCTGTTATACCGCTCCCTCCATCATTACCTCGAAATACTATATCTTTGTCTTGTTGTGATGCAAAAATATTAAGATTACTAGAGTCACTGGCAAATTTACCGAATGCTGTACCACCATCAAGAAGACAAATATCTCCTCCGTCGGCGTCAAGATTAATATCCCCACCGGCATCAATATAAAGAGTACCAGCATCAGAAATATTAGAAGCGTTGATAGTAATATCATCTACTGTAAGAGAGCCTGATATTGTACTATCACCAGAAGTTTTTACGAACGCTGACGCTGCATTACCTTGTAATAAAGCTGAATTCGCAGCACATCCGGATGTACTTAACTTACCGGATAAAAGACTATCAACTTCTGTTTCAGTATAATAACGACCATCTAAGTTAGCACTACCAAGCGCAGTTACATGACCATAACCATCTAGTGTAACGTCTTGTATTACAGTACCGTCACTATTGTTAACAGAACTTTGCGAAGAAGTATCGCTGTGATTTATTGTAACGCATCCTGCTGTACCACCTCCTGTCAAACATGTACCTGCAACTACTTGAGTTATATCACCTACACAATCTATACCACAAGCACTACTACAACCATCAAGTAAATTAAGTTCTGCTGCACAAGATGAAACTGCTGTACCATTAAGAACTAATTTGCTATTACCTATACAAACTTTACCATCTGCTACAAAGTCTTTCTCAGAGTGGATAGTATCTGTGGCGCTTAAACCACCAACAAAACAACCACTCGCATCTGAACAAATTTTGATTTCTTGAGACATATTTTATTTCTATTTATATTTAATCTTACATTTTACGGATCATAGCTTTAATGGCAAACGAATCACCGGACCCACTTTCCATTGCTTGACCAATAATGGCTCCGAAAGCTTTAAAGTCTGGGCAAATAGCTTTCTTACCATGACCTTTACAATCTGACGTTGTAATATAGTCACCCACTTCAATTTCTCCTGTTATACATACTGGCTCAGCACCCATGACAATAGGTGCGTTATTATCACCAGCAGCAACACCAAACACCATAGCACTATCTGCTTGAGTTGATTCAACAACACAACCATCTTCATTTAGAGCAAGTAACGTTCCTTGAGGATAAACTTTATCAGCTGGAGCATTACTCTCCATATACGCACCTGTAATAAAGCAAGCTGCTTGAACTGTTGCAGTAGCAGTAATTGACGTTGCGTTCATTGCTGAAGTAAAGGATTTAACACCACCAATTGATTGTGTTCCTGTTGTTCGAACAACTGTAGCATCAACACACACCGCATCTGCGATGACGCAAATACCAGTACCACCTATAACATTAAGAGTAGCATCACCTGATGTAGCTCCTCCAGTTAAACCTGTTCCAGCTACAACAGAAGTTATATCTCCTGTTGCACCACATGCTACAGCTGTAACTCTACCATAAGCATCTAATGTAATGGTATCTATCTTCGTATCGTTAGCTGTACTACCGTAAGTAGCTGCGCCCGCTCCTGCAGCAGTTAAACTTACACATGCATTACCTGTACCGTTAGTAACTGTTATACCAGTACATCCATTTATACATGTTACTGTACCGTTAGTAGTTGTAAATCCAGAATCGTTATTAAACCCACTGTTATTAATATTGCCTTTAGTAAGCTTCTTTTGATTAGCACTACTATCAACTACTACAAAGAAGTCTCCATCTCCGTCTGTAGTAGATGTGGCTAGACTACCAAGACAAAGTGATAAATCAACTGTACCGGAAGATCCACCTCCGTCTAAACCAGCTGCAGTAGTACATATACAAGCTATAGTACCATAGCCCGCTCCGTTAGTAATAGCATTGTTATTAAGCGATATATCACCTGTACCATCAAATGATACACCAGCAATATTTCTTGCAGTAGCTAAAGCGGTCGCAGTTGCCGCAAGAGTAGCAGTAGCAGCATTACCTGAAGTATCAGCTGCGTTATTAGGTATATTACCTGAAACAATTTCACCTCTAATGGTAGCAGAAGATTTATTTTCAACATTATTAAGTGATAAATCAGATTTAGTGTTTGCTATACTTCTACCTTCAATAGTATTAGCGTCTGTAAATTTAGCAAAATCATTATCTGCAGGAGTGCCTGAAGTATCAACAGTACCAGCACCTTTAGCATTTATTTGAGACTGAATATTACTTGTAACACTACTTAGCTGATTAAAGCAAGCAGATGCTACAACTACATTATCAAGTTGGTTTATTTCTCCTGCAGTAGCATTAATACCAAGATCACTTAAACTACTAACTGTACCTTTAGCATTTAGTTGTGATTGAATAGGACTTGTAACACTACTGAGTTGATTAAAGCAAGCAGAGGCTACTACAACATTATCAAGTTGATTTATTTCTCCTGCAGTAGCGTTAACACCAAGGTCACTTAAACTACTAACTGTACCTTTAGCATTTAGTTGTGATTGAATGTTACTGCTAACACTACTAAGTTGATTAAAGCAAGCAGATTTAACTACTACATTATCAAGTTGATTAATCTCTGTAGCGTTAGCTGTAATACTAAGATCACTTAAACTACTAACTGTACCTTTAGCATTTAGTTGTGATTGAATGTTACTGCTAACACTACTCAACTGATTGAAACAAGCAGATGCTACAACTACATTATCAAGTTGGTTTATTTCTCCTGCAGTAGCATTAATACCAAGATCACCTAAATTACTAACTGTACCTTTAGCATTTAACTGCGTTTGAATAGGACTAGTAACGCTACTCAACTGATTGAAACAAGCAGACTGGACAACTACATTATCGAGTTGATTAATCTCAGTAGCGTTAGCAGTTATACCAAGATCACCTAAATTACAAATAGTACCTCCTCCTTTGGTATTTAACTGCGCTTGAATAGGACTAGTAACACTACTCAACTGATTGAAACAAGCAGATTTAACTACAACATTATCGAGTTGGTTTATTTCTGTAGCGTTAGCTGTAATACCAAGATCACCTAAATTACAAACATTGCCTTTAGCATTTAACTGCGCTTGAATAGGACTTGTAACACTACTTAGTTGATTGAAACAAGCAGATTTAACTACTACATTATCAAGTTGGTTAATTTCTGCTGAAGAAGCAGTAATACCAAGATCACCTAAACCGCAAACAGTACCACCGCCTTTGGTATTTAACTGCGCTTGAATATTACTACTAACACTGCTAAGTTGATTGAAGCAAGCAGATTTAACTACTACATTATCAAGTTGGTTTATTTCTGTGGCGGTAGCATTAATACCAAGATCACTTAAACTACAAACAGTACCATATGCTGTACTATCAACACTACCGTCTGCTTTTAAGAACTGTGAAGAAGTACCTCCAAATTTTATAAATGATCTTGCTTTTGTATCACCACTTGCACTTATACTATCTTTAACTGTAAGCGTTTCGCAGTTATTACGCGTACCAATTGACAAATGCCCATCATCGTGGAAGATAATATCATCCCCATTTTTATCTATAAAGTGAGCAATGGGCTGTGTACCGTCCTGCTGAACTGTTAGAGCTGGTCCAGTACCAGTATTTACAACTGATAACGCCGAGGTAATTGTTACAAGAGTATTTTTACAAGTAAAATCTCCATTAACTGTCAAGTCACCAGCAACCGTAACATCGTGATTAAATGAAGCAGATCCAGCATCAGACATATCAAGAGTAAGAGCAGTTATACCGCTTCCTCCATCACTACCTTTAAATATTATATCTTTATCACTAACTATACTTTGTATTACAAAATCACTACTACTATTTTGTAGTCTACCAAATTCAGTACCTCCATCTTTAAGACAAATATCACCACCATCAGCATCAAGTACAAGATCTGCTGCAGCATCTATTATTAGAGTACCACCATCTGATATAGTTGAACTATTAATAGTAATATCATCTACAGTTAAGGATGTTAGTGTACCTAATGATGTTATAGTAGGCTGCGCAGCTTCAATACTAATAGTACCAGTATTAGTTATAGTACCTCCGTCCAAACCTGTACCAGCAACAACACTTGTGACTGTACCATCAGTTCCACCACTACCAGCACTTAGTGCAGCTAGCTGTGTTTGAATAGGACTAGTAACACTACTCAACTGATTGAAACAAGCAGATTTAACTACTACATTATCAAGTTGATTAATCTCTGTAGCGTTAGCTGTAATACTAAGATCAGCTAAGTTACTAACCGTGCCTTTAGCATTTAGTTGCGCTTGAATAGGACTAGTAACACTACTCAATTGATTGAAACAAGCAGATTTAACTACTACATTATCAAGTTGATTAATCTCTGTAGCGTTAGCTGTAATACCAAGATCACCTAAATTACAAATAGTACCACCGCCTTTGGTATTTAACTGCGCTTGAATAGGACTAGTAACGCTACTGAGTTGATTAAAGCAAGCAGATTTTACAACTACATTATCGAGTTGATTAATCTCTGTAGCGTTAGCTGTAATACCAAGGTCACCTAAATTACAAACATTACCTTTAGCATTTATCTGTGCTTGAATATCACTTGTTATTGCACTAAGCTGATTAAACTTTAATGTAGATACTTCACCACTACCTATATTTGTAGCACTTAGTCTATTTGATGTAGTTAAACAAGCTTGCTTAGCATTTAATTGGGTCTGAATAGGGCTTGTAACACTGCTGAGTTGATTAAAGCAAGCAGAGGCTACAACTACATTATCAAGCTGGTTTATTTCAGCTGCAGTAGCAGTTATATCTGTACCATTTAAATTAATTTCATCAGCATAAAGCTTACCATCAAAATAACCATCTTTAAATTCTAATGCATCTGTACCTAAGTCAACATTATTATTAGTAGCAGGAGTTAAAGCACCATCTGTTAATATTAATTGCTTCTCGTTATTAGCATAAAAGTTTATTGTATCCGCATCCTCAAAATCAATCTTAGTCTGGTTATCTTCTCCTATTTTTACATCAGCAGCTAAAATAGATGTTATAGTAGTTTGAGCTGGATTAATGGATATAGTACCAGTATTAGTTATAGTTCCACCGCATAGGCCCGAGCCTGCAGTTATACTAGTAACAGAACCACTACATCCTCCACTACCAGCACTTAAAGCTGCTAACTGTGATTGAAGGTTAAAGCAAACACCATCAAGGAAATTTAATTCAGTACTTGTTATATCACTTACTGCTACCTTACAACTACTTGTTATAAGCGCTCTATTATCTTCTAAGTCAGTACTTGTGATAGTAGTAGCAGCTCCAGTGATAGTAGCTTGCTTCCCATTTATTTGCGCTTGAATATCGCTTGTTACACCACTTAGTTGATTAAACTCTAATGTAGATACGTTACCAGCGCCTATATTTGTAGCGCTTAGTCTATTGGCTGGAGTGAGAATTGTTTGATAATTAGCAGCTACAACACCACCTAAGCATGTAGAATTGGTAGCAGTAGCAGCATTACCTGAAGTATCAGCTGCGTTATTAGGTATATTACCTGAAACAATTTCACTTCTGATGGTAGCAGAAGATTTATTTTCAACATTATTAAGTGATAAATCAGATTTAGTTTCTGTGAAACTTCTTCCGGAAAGGGTATTTCCATCAGTAAATCGAGCAAAGTCTAACACTGCCGGTGTGCCTGTAGTATCTACTGTACCTGTATTAGAAGTTTTAGTATTTATCTGTGCTTGTATATCACTTGTAACAGCACTAAGCTGATTAAACTTTAATGTAGATACCTCACCGCTACCAATATTTGTAGCACTTAGTCTATTGGCTGGAGTAAGAATTGTTTGGTATCCAGCAGCAGCAACATTACCTAACTTATCTGAATTAACAGCTGTAGCGGTCGCGCCTAACTTACTATTTATTTGACCTTGAATAGGGCTTGTAACACTACTAAGTTGGTTAAACTCTGCAATAGATACATTACCACTATTAATACAATCTGCACCTATTCTATTTGAGGCACTTATAATTGGCTCTTTAGCATCTAATTGATCTTGAATATTACTATCAGTATTAGCAAGGAATCCAAAATCATCATTACTAACAACTCCAGTGCCTATATTAGTTGCACTTAGTCTATTTGAAGGAGTTAAACAAGCTTGCTTGGCGTTTATCTGCGTTTGTATATTAGAAGTAACACTGCTTAGTTGATTAAAACGAGCTGGAGTAACTGTAACATTATCAAGTTGATTAAGTTCAGTTGCAGAAGCAGTTACATCAACCTCGTTTAAATTAATTGCATCAGCATATAACTTACCCTCAAAATAACCATCTTTAAATTCTAATGCATTTGAACCGAGATCTACATCATCGTTAGTTGCTGGAGTTAGAGCTCCATCAGTTAATATAAGTTGTTTTGCATTATCAGCATAAAAGTTTATTGTATTAGCATCTTCAAAATCAATCTTAGTTTGATCATCTTCACCTATCTTGAGATCAGTAGCTAAGATAGATGTTATAGTAGTTTGAGCAGCATCAATATTAATAGTACCGGTACTAGTTATAGGGTTAGCGCCATCAGTACCTAGACCATCTCCAGCGGTAACCTGACAAACAGAACCACCACCACCTGCACCACTACTTAAAGCTAGCAACTGTGATTGAATATTGAAACAAACGCCGTTTAAATAATTAAATTCAGTATTATCAATAATACCTGTACCTATATTAGTAGCACTAAGTCTATTAGATGGTGTAAGAGTAGCTTGTTTAGCATTTAACTGCGTTTGTATATTAGAAGTAACACTGCTTAGTTGATTAAAACGAGCTGGAGTAACTGTAACATTATCAAGTTGATTAATCTCTGTAGCGTTAGCTGTAATACCAAGATCACCTAAATTACAAATAGTACCGCCACCTTTAGCATTTAACTGCGTTTGTATATCACTTGTTACACCAGTAAGGCGATTAAACTCTACATTTGAAACAACTCCTGTACCAATATTTGTAGCGCTCAGTCTATTAGCAGGAGTAAGAATCGTTTGATAACAGGCAGCTGCAACCCCTCCTAATTTAGATGAATCAGCAGCTGTTGCTGTTGTGGTTAATTTACCATCTATCTGGGATTGTATATCTATACCAGCTAAACAAACACCACTTAACTGATTGAAACGAGCAGCTGGCACAACAACATTATCAAGTTGGTTAAGTTCTGTAGCTGTTGATGTTAAAGTAATATTGTTAAGTACAAGACTTCTTGCTTTAACTGCATTACTAGCGCTTATACTATCTTTAACAGTTAATGTCTCAAGATTCTCCCGGGTACCGATAGAAAGATGACCATCATCATGGAAGATGATATCATCACCATTCTTATCTATAAAATGAGCAATAGGCTGTGAACCATCTTGTTGAACTGTAAGCGCTGGTCCAGTTCCGGCGTTAATAACAGAAAGAGCTGAAGTTGTTGTAATTGATGTATCAATACAAGTAAATGCTCCTAAGACTGATAAATTACCAGTTATAGTTGTATCATCTGTAAATGTCTTTTTACCACCTATATCTTGTGCTCCGGTTGTTCTTACTACCGTTGAGTTAACACATATTTCTGGTGTCGTTGTGCAGTTAGATATCGCAATTCCGACCCCTGCGGTAGCAACTGTTACCGTACCTTGACAGCCACCACTACCAGCACTTAAAGCTGCTAATTGTGTTTGAATATCACTTGATACACCTGTAAGTCGATTAAATTCTACATTACTAATAACTCCAGTACCAATATTGGTAGCGCTTAGTCTATTTGAAGGAGTAAGAATTGTTTGGTAGCAGCCAGCGGCAAGATCACCCAACTTAGCCGAATCAGCCGCGCATCCAGATGTAGCCAATTTGCTGTTTATTTGAGCTTGTATATCACTTGTTACGGCACTAAGCTGATTAAACTCTAATGTAGATACTTCACCGCTACCAATATTGGTAGCGCTTAGTCTATTTGAAGGAGTTAAACAAGCTTGTTTTTGTCCTAATGCAGTTGTTACACCAGTAAATTGCGTTTGAATATCACTCGATACACCAGTAAGGCGATTAAACTCTACATTTGAAACAACTCCTGTACCAATATTTGTAGCGCTTAGTCTATTTGAAGGAGTAAGAATTGTTTGGTATCCAGCAGCAGCAACACCTCCTAAGCACAGTGCGTTGGTAGCATTAGTAACTGTAATTCCTTGAATATGTGTATCTAAAGCAGTTCCGCTTATTTGTACAGCACCAGTAAAATTTTTATTACCAGCTATCGATTGAGTACCTACATTTGTTGTTCGAACAACAGTAGTATCAACTGCTATTGTACCGGTAGTAGTTATAGCACCGCTACCATCTATACCATCACCTTTTGTAATACTAGTAACAGTGCCTCCTCCTGCAGCACCTGCACTTAATTGAGCTAGCTGAGTTTGAATGTTAGCATCTACACCATCAAGAAAGTTAAATTCTGTATTGGTTATCAAGCCAGTACCTATATTAGTAGCACTAAGTCTATTTGATGGGGTAAGAATTGTTTGATAACAGGCAGCTGCAACATTACCTAACTTAGCCGAATCAGTAGCACAGCCAGTCGTGGCTAACTTACTATTTATCTGTGCTTGTATATCACTTGTTACAGCACTAAGCTGATTGAACTCTAATGTAGATACGTTACCGGCGCCTATATTTGTAGCGCTAAGTCTGTTGGTTGGAGTGAGAATTGTTTGATAACAGGCAGCTGCAACATTACCTAACTTAGCCGAATCAACAGCCGTACAGGTCGCGCCTAACTTACTATTTATCTGCGCTTGTATATCACTTGTTACCCCACTAAGCTGATTAAATTCAGCCTCTGTAACAGTATCTGTATGAAGTGTACCAGTATCTAATTCACCGGTAAGAGTTAAATTTCTAAAGCCAGTTATATCTTTATTTGTATCTACTATAACAGCTTTACTAGCTGCTACTTGACCATCTGTTATAGCATGAATTTGATTTATTTCTGTTGCTGATGCATCAACATTTGTACCACTTAAACTTAAACCATCTGTCTCTATAGATCCATTAACATCAACGTTACCTTCAATATCCAAGGAAGTAGCTTCTATTTCACCACTCTGTTTAAATGTAACTCCATCAGTACCATTAACTCTGAAATCTATACGGTTATTAGTATTAAATTTTATTAAGTTATCATCATTACGACCAATATTTAAAGATGTATTTTTAATACTAGTTATAGCACTTTGCGTTGGGAAAATCGAAACATCAACATTTCCAGTAGAACCGCCACCTTTTATTCCACCACCAGCAGTAATACCTGTAATATCACCTGGTGCGTTTGAACTTAAAGCAGCTAACTGTGATTGAATATTACTTGTAACACCATTTAAAAAATTAAATTCTGTATTATCTACTATACCCGTACCTATATTTGTAGCACTTAGTCTAGTAGAAGGAGTAATAATTGTTTGGTATCCAGAAGCAGCAACATTACCTAACTTATCTGAATCAACAGCCGTACAGGTCGCGCCTAACTTACTATTTAACTGCGCTTGTATATCACTTGTTACTCCGCTAAGCTGATTAAACTCTAATGTAGATACCTCACCGCTACCAATATTAGTAGCGCTTAATCTATTTGAAGGTGTTAAAGTAGATTGTAAATTACTTCCTCCATTAAAGCCCGTTATAGCAATATTACCTTTAGTAAGTTTCTTTTGATTTCCACTACTATCAACTACTGCAAAAAAGTCACCATCGCCATCAGAAGTAGATGTAGTTAATTCATTAAGATCTAATGTAACACATGCATCTGAAGTACCATTAGCAACTGTAATACCTTCGCAACCTCTTACATTAGTAACAGAACCACCACCACCAGCTTCCGTAACAAATATATCAGCTAAATCTCTACCAGCAGATACAAATCCGTTTGTAGTAGAAGCTACTTTAATTCCTCCAGTAGCTGAGATATTACCTGTAACAGTTAACTGCTCTACCGCAGTTCTAGAACCAATAGATACTTTACCATCATCGTGAATAATAACATCATCACCATTTTTATCTATAAAATGAGCAATAGGCTGTGAACCATCCTGCTGAACCGTAAGAGCTGGTCCAGTACCGTTGTTAACAACAGAAAGAGCAGAAGTAGTTGATACTATTGTTTGATTAAATTTAGCTGTTAACGCTTCAAACGTTGTTGCAGTTAACGCATTTACCCGAGAATCTCCGCCAACTGATAAGCTTTCAGTAACAGTTAATCCATTCTTAACCTTAAAATCTTTATTGAGTGCCATAATTCACGAGTTCACTTTCCCCCGCAAATATATTTATATTAAAACACTTTCTGTCCTAAAATAAATTCAATCTATTACCCTTAAAGGTAAAGTTGCTTATTACTGATGCACCAACTCCTTTAGCTGTTAACGTAACTGTACCGCTACCCACTATTGCTCCATATTCTACAAAACTATCTGGTGTGGTACTGTTGATACCGTATTCTACTACACCTATAGTAGTACCGTCTGTAGTTATACTAATTTCACTAAACTGAGTACCTCCTGAAGAGTCAACTACCGCAATAGCATATTTTCCGGAAGATTGAGATGCTACTGTAAATGAATCAATAACACCGAAATCACTAAGACCTGATTTTGTAATAACAGTTGATGTAGGAGCGAATATATCAGCTAAATCTCTACCAGCAGATACAAATCCATTAGTAGTTGAGGTCGCGCTTAATCCTACTGCTGAAGCTCCAGTTGTTCTTAGAACTGTATTATCAACTGCAATACTATCAGCTGAAACATTAATACCATCACCTGCACCTGCGTTTAAAGTAACGCTAGTTGCTGATCCTCCACCAGTTAAACCTGCTCCGGCGTTTATAGTGTTAATTCCTGCTTGTGCAGAAGTAGCAAATATATCAGCTAAATCTCTACCACCAGATAATATCAAATTAGCTGCTGATAAATTTTGAACAGTCATTGAAGCATCATTACTTGATGAGTCTTCTATTTTTAATGCGCCATCAACTATTTTAAGCCTAGTACCTCCAATATCGATAGTACTACCACTAATAAATAAATCTTTCCATCTCTTCTCTGCGCTGCCCAAGCTAAAAGTCTGATCTTCTGAAGGTAATAAACTACCACCAATTTCACCTCCCGTATCTATGCTTCCTGATGCACCTCCTCCACCACCTCCATAGATCTCCATGTACTTCCTTACAGCTTGCATTTCATCTGTAAAGTTCTTAACTATTCGCTTCTCTACTTTGGCTATCTCAAGATGAAAGTTTTTGTCAGATTTGATTGGAGCTTCAGTAAGAAGTTCTTTTTCAATTACTTTAGGTATCGATTTTTTTAATTCATCAACTTTTTCTTGTAGTAGAGTCTTGCTCTCTAAAAGCTTAGATCTTAACTCTTCTTTTAAATCATTATCTACTTGCTCTAATCTTAAATTTAAAAATTGATCTATTTCATTATTAGTAACCTCTAGCTTAGAGTCAAGATTTTGCTTAAGAGAGATATCTATACTTTTAATCTCTTCGCTTAAAAATTCTTTACTTTTATCTAGCTCTTTAGAAACACTTTCTTTAAATGTATGTATTTCTCTATCATTTTTTAAATTGTTTTTATTAGCTTTATCAGAATAAAACTGAGTTTTTTCTTGTAATTTATCTACTTCTGTTTGTAGATAGTACTTGTTCTCCTGTACTTTATCTTGGTTAAGTTTAGTTAACTTTTTAACACTAGCTTCAAGCAGATTCTTACTTTCTAATATTCGTTGCTCGAGTTCACCCTTTTCAACCTTTAACTTAACTATATCACTCTTTATTTCTTTAAGCTCGCTCCCAGTTGAAGTTTTAAAGAATTCACCCTTCTTAGTAAGTCTATCTATTTCCTCATTTAAATACAAAAAGTCATTTTCACTTTTTTCTAACTCCTTTTTAACATCACTAATAGTTAATTCATGTATATCGGTTATTTTATTTTCAGTATTTTCAATTTTTGAATTTACCTCATTTAAAGTTTCTACTTTTACATCTTGTACATAAAGCTTTAATTGTTCTTCTCTATCAGAAGCCTCTTGAATATTCTTAACTAGTTTTTTAGTATTTTCGTTAAATACAACTTCCTCAACAACCAAATCCTCTTGCTCCGTATTATCTTCTATAATTAGATTAATATCTTCCTGAATAACAACTGGCGCAGGTAAATCAATTTCTGTAGAACCTACATACTCTTTGATATTTTTATTGAATTCTACTTTAAAGCTACCACGTTCTAATACGAACGGAGCTTTAAATTCATCCTTATCTATAACTATCGGTATATTTACAACTGGGTTACTATTATGACTAGCAACTTTTTCAGCTACAAATGTTTTACCGTTTACCTCAAATTCATAAACATCAAAAAAGACCTCTTCGTAATCTTTAACAGTTAAGATGTTAATATTTGAATTAGTAAAGATAGGGGTTACCTTTTCGCTAAACAATCTCATTATGTGCCATTATTTAATACTTTTTCTAATAATGTGCAACTCCATTCACGATTGCAGTACAATTTCCTGTAGTTGTTATTACTAAGTCGATAGTAGTAGATGATACACTTACATTTACTTCAGATAATAAAGAAGCTACTTGAGCGTCAACTATACCATAAGTAGTACCATCTGCATCCGATCCATTATGAACTACTAAGATTTCAAAAGCTGTTCTAGTAGTCCCCTGCGATAATGTTACAATATATTTTGCAGTTTTAAAATCTTCTTTTAAGAATGTAGGTACTGTATTAGCCCCTGAATTTAGAGACTGTGTAAAGACGCTATTTTTAGAAAGTACTTGACCGTTATTAGTTATTTCAACTATATCGATATCACCATTAACAGTTAAGTTACCTTCAACGTTATTAGTTAAAGATGCTGCTACTTCTTCAAATTTTATACCACCGTTACCATCTGCTTTAAATACTAGATCTTCTGCTATATTAGTTGTCTTTAAATCAACACTCTCTACTACTACCTGGTTGGTATTGAGAGGTATACCATCCCACTTACCTACAAAATTCTCACCAATAATATTACCAGAAGCGCTTAAGTTTCCAGATAAAGTTAATCTTTCAGAAGGTACAGCGCCTATTCCTAATTTGCCAAGAAAAACACTCTCGTTACCTTCATATGTCCTAATTAAACCCATTTAACATATTTAATGTGGACGTTTAGATTAACCAGATGGCTCCGAAGGTAGGGTTCGAACCTACGACCTAGTGGTTAACAGCCACCCGCTCTACCACTGAGCTACTTCGGATTATTGCTTAGGAGTCTTAATATGAGGTACATCAACAAGACCTAAAGTATGATGCAATAGCCTCTCATGAGATACACGCTCAGGGTTAATATCAATACCACCTCTACGAGCATATAGACAACGAACTGCCAACTCATCAGGTCTAATATGATCCATTAATCTCTTATAGATAGCCTCACAAATCTCCTCATGAAAATGACATTCATCTCTAAACGAAACAATATACTGCAATAAAGAAATAGGATCGACAGTATTTTTACCTTTCATATAGATATAAACGTCACCCCAATCAGGTTGAGATGTTACTCTACAGTTAGATTTTAGTAGAGAACTATGATAATAAACTTCTTCTGACGGAGCTTCTTCTATCTCTAGTAACAATTCAGGATCTTCTTGATAAACAGTAAACTTAACATCCTCTACAGGGTAATCATCTTCAAGAGTAATATATTTAGGATGATCCCATTCCCGCTTAGCAGTATGAACATCACTATCGCTAAGTACATAATCATTAGAATGAACCTTAACTTGAACTTTAGTTTTAAGATACTTACTCAAATCTTCCGAAGCAATTCTACTTATCTCAGCTCTAACTTCTGCAGAAGTATCACCAAGCTTAGTCATATTAAAAGAGTTAAAGTATAACTTAATAGACTTAGATTCTACAATATATTTAGAAGAGCAAGGATAAACTACTTTAGCAACTCCAGTTACAGGCAACCCATTATTAGTTAAAGCAGAAATCTCATACGCGTTCCAAGTATCGTACCCAATAAAAGGTAGATTACTATCATCAATATTAAGATGAGTTCTATTAGACTGACGAGGTTCTCTAACTAAGAGATGTGGATCGTAAGTCGACTTATATTTAGAAATAGCACCGAGATGCTTATTAATATTACTATTATCGAGAGTTGCGTTAGCCATATTAAATTTTAATATCTATATTAAGTTTATCAAGAGTACTCTTAATCGTTTCCAGCCTTTCTTCTACAGTACCTTCTAAAAGTATTACTCGAGGCGAGTCTCTATTATCTTTATTAATACTATATAAGTACAAATTAAATAGATCAATAATATCATCACGAAAATGTACATCTACACTTCTTTCACCATCATCTACTAACTCAACATCTTTAGGACTAGTATAAAAAATAACATCATATTTAGTTCTAAGCTTTTTATAGATAAGTTCACAAGCTTCGTAAGTAGTTCTACTTATCTTCCCTTTATCCAAAAGATAATGACTATAGACTACACCATCTAAAGCACATCTATCATATATTTGATGAATGCCTCTTAATAATCTATCTGTCTTACCTCCATAAACATTACGAATATGCTCAGTCATTATCAGCATCTGAGTAATATCATCACCTCCCTCATTAATAGAAACTTCGTATTCGCGTTTTACTAATCTAGTAACTTCAGGAACAAACTCAAAAGGAAAATTTCTATTATCAACACCTTTATTAGCTTCTATCAATCTCTTAAGTAGAGTAGTTTTACCTGTACTTTGAGCTCCAGTAAACGAAAAGATCATACCTTATTATATAAACGTTCCTTTAGAAAACTATACCAAG
>Ga0209535_1001305_pt1 | contig 17112 bp, 18 predicted proteins | sample LinPmetageLP28_FD_184041 | JGI IMG/M metagenome (GOLD analysis project Ga0209535, IMG submission 184041) | Marine viral communities from the Pacific Ocean - LP-28 (SPAdes) (version 2) | ecosystem: Environmental > Aquatic > Marine > Oceanic | place: Pacific Ocean | collected 2009-08-22 | reverse complement strand
AATGGATTGGTAATTGCCGATCAAGAGTTTGGAAAAATGAAAATCCGCCATATGGGTTATGATTTTGAAGCTTTGCGTGAAACCATTGGAGAAATGGTTGAAAAATTGCCCCTTACAGTTGAAAGTATGAATAAGTTTAAGCAAACTGAGTTGACTCAGCCCCAAAAATATGATTTGGCTAGGAGAGCAATTGCAACTCGATTTAAGCTTCAAAAAGATCAAAAAGTTGATCAAGTTTATAAGATTGATTTGGATGAAGTATTAAGGCCCGTACGTAAAGAAGATGCAGGTGATGACCTGTGGAGTGTATTTAATCTTGTTCAAGAAAAAGTTGTTGAAGGAGATTTTGAATATGTTTCGGGTGTTAAAATGCGTAAAGCTCGTAAAATTAAGAACTTTAAGCAAGATTTGGATGTTAACCAGAAGCTTTTTGAAATTGCAAAGGAATTTGCAGCGTAAAAAGGCAGTTGCCATGTTGTTTAAGGGGGGAGTTGCCGCTCCCCCTATAACACTAAATAATATAATTATGGGACTTAAAAATAAGTATACTTCTCCTAAAGTAGAACTTCTTGATAAACTTAAAATTGGAAGTGAAACTAGGATTCTTAAAATGGAAGTTATAGAAACTTCTAAAGTAAAAAATCATTATATCTACGAATGTCAGTATGTTGAAAATAAGAACATTCACCAAACTTACATTATTGCGGTAGATATTGAAGATGCTATCCGACGTCTTTCGGAAATGGTAAAAATTCCAAGCGCTAATACTAGACACTTTATCTTGGGCAATGAAACATTATATTTAGGAGATGATGAGAAGGGATAGTATAGAAGATATTCTTCAACAAGCCGACAAGTTTGGTTTAAGATCTGAAGTAATAGCATCAGCCATAGCTATTCTTAAAGATGATCCCAGAATTACTACCGGATCTGCGTATGCTATGGCCGCTTATGACTGGGATATAGGGTATTAATAATAAGTAACCATATGAATCATATACTGTATTAATAATGAATTATTGGACATATACAACAACTTATAAAGATTTAGAAATTAACTATATTTATACACATGGAACATCGACTAATAAAGGCTCTGAAAAAACAAGCAGAAGCAGACAGAGAAGAAGCACTTCTTACTTTAGAAACCCTACTACATTCACCGGCTGGCATTGGTGAACATACATCAGGACATTTTTTAGAGGAAGGACAAAAAGCTCTTCAAAAACTAACTGATGCTGAGGATCAACTTGAAACATTGAAATTACACTTTGGACATCAATAAAATATTTGGGGCATTTAATTCTTCGTCTAGGGATGATGATGGGTTTGAACAACCTACTTTTCTACATGCCTATAAAGATGATGAAGAAAATCACCCTAAATATTATGTTAGAATGTTTACTAAATTAGTTTTAAATTATACTAGCTATAATAAACAATTAATAGATTTTTTTGGTAAATCCGATCCTGGATTGGATGTTGGGGAGATTACCCAAACGGGAGAAGCCATGTTATATCAGAGGGCTTATCAATATATTATTCAAATTGATATTCATGATGAATACCATATTAAAATTTTGTTTGAAGAAGCAAATAGTAAATTAAAAGAGGCACTAAATAAAAGTTTAAAATTTTTTGAAATAGAAGAAGAGTATGAGAAATGCGCTATTCTTAAACAATACCTTGATTTTTTAAATTTTTCATCGTAACTTGGTTACAAATAATAAAAAAATGCATTACAGACAACACATTGTTAGAAAGCTTGAAAATATTGAAGCTAAATTAAAGCATATTGAATTCCATAATGGAAGAGGAAATAAGCAAGAAGTAGAGAATACTAAAAGGGAGTGTGAAGAATTAGTAGAGGAAGTTAAAGCTACTATCGAACGTGAACCCCAAACCTCTAACGAACTTAATAGACAATAATATGAAGCTTACAGCTGAGCAGATTGGGCACAACTGGGAAGAGTTCTGTCAAAATATTACTAACCACATTACGGGGGATAGGAAAAGTAAACTTATTAAGTTTTATAAAAAATATGAAGAGCGCATTATGATGATGCCTGCTGCTCATAAAAAAGAATACCACAACGCCTTCCCAGGAGGCTATGTAGAGCATGTTAATCGCGTAGTACGTTGTGCTCTTAAACAATCTAAGTTATGGGAAGAGGAAGGAGCAGATATGTCTACTTTTACTACAGAAGAATTAATATTCTCGGCTATTAACCATGACTTAGGTAAAATGGGAGATGAAGAGCAAGAATCATACATCCCACAAACTGATAAGTGGAGGAAAGAAAAGTTAGGAGAAGATTACATGTTCAACAAACAAGTCCCCTTCGCCTCAGTCCCAGACCGAGGATTATTTATGTTACAATCTCATGGTGTGCAATACACATTTAATGAGATGTTAGCAATCCAAACCCATGATGGTTTATATGATGATGCAAATAAAAAATATTTATTCGCCTATATGCCAGAACAAAAACCACGTACTTCCCTCCCATATATTCTCCACCAGGCGGATTTAATGGCTGCTCGTATCGAATTTGAAAGGGAATGGTTACCTAAATTTAAAAATTCCGTGCCCCCCCAGAAGGAAAATTTTATATTGAACACAGAATCTAAAAAATCAACAAAAGACAAAGCTCTTTCTCAACTTGAAAGTAAAGGTCTTAAAGATTTATTCGATAAACTATGATAGAAATCATCATTATTAGTACACTAGGAGTTGGGGTTGTAATCTTAGGATTTACAACTCTCAATCTCCTACGTAAAAACGAGAAGCAAGAAGATATACTTACAGGGTATATTACTTACTTGGATCAATTAAGTCGAATGATAGAAATCTCTGATGAAAAGCTCAAGAAAATTGATGAGCGAGGAATATTTAAGAATGATGATGAAATTGGTTTCATGTACGAACAAATTAAAGAACTCCAGAGAATACTATCCAATTTTAGGATGGACAAATTATGAGCACACTTCCCCCGAGAAAAAGAAAAAAGAAAACTAAAAATCAATATTTTACCCAAGCAACAGAAGATGCTATAGTAAGATATAATGAGTCAACTGACCCAGAAGAGCGTAGTGAGATCTATCGTAAAGATATTCACTATGCTTTTTTTAAACTTACCGAAAATATAATCCACACTTTTAAGTTTTATTATACAGAAGTAAATGAAATTGAGCACCTCCAACATGAAGTAATTACGTTTTTATTGGATAAAATTCATTTATTTGACCAAACTAAAGGATTTAAAGCATTTTCATACTTTGGAACGATTGCTAAACGGTATTTAATTATACAAAATACTAAAAATTACAAAAAACGAGTTGATAAAGCTCCCGTAGATGAGTTACACCATAATCTAAAATATTCATATGATATGGATTATAACCCTATGGAAAAAGATGACCTATCAGACTTTACAGATGAGTATGTAGAATATTGTACAGAAAATATTTATAAATTATTTCCTAAAGAAAAAGATGCTATTGTAGCAGATGCTATTTTAGAACTTTTTAGAAAAAGAGAAGTAATGGATATTTTTAATAAAAAAGCTCTTTATCTTTGTATTAGAGAAATGGTAGATGTTAAAACCCCACACATCACTAGAGTAGCGGACCAATTAGGAATAATATTTAAAAAGAACTTTCTTTTTTATAAAGAAAACGGATATACAAACTTTATCTAATCCCATATTTATAATCATGGGACAGTTAGACAAAAATATATTTGGTGGTAAGAAATTTTCCGACATATTGGAAGAAATTTATAATAACCAAAAGAAAAAAGAAGAGCAAATTTCTACTCTTATCTCAGAATTAAAACCCCTTATTCAAGATATTGGAGATGCTACTCTTGTTGTTCCTCTTCTTAAGGAATATTTAGAAATATCTGTTAAAAATGATGAGCAGCTTATAAAAATGGCTACCATCATCCAACGAGCAGTTCAAAATGAAGGAGGTGATGATGATAGTTTTGGGATGACTGAGGCAGAAAAGCAACAATTATTAGATGAAGTAAAAAAATACGGGGAAGATAAAAAGAAATAATGGCTTTTTCATTAGGAGTTAACGGCGGTCAATCTACTTCAGGACAATCTTCTTTTGGGGGTGGTGTTGAATTATTAGACGTTAGAGTTAGGGATATAATATTATCTCCTAATCACCCCCGATTTGATGAAGTTGGAGGATGGGCAGGTATTGGGACTGTAATATTTGATACTACGGATGGTGGTTTAAATTCAACTAGAGATTCTGTTAGTTTTGCAAAACCTTTATTTTCTAATAATAAGTTTTATCCCCTAATAAACGAAATAGTAGCAATAATTGCTATGGTTGACCCTGTTAAAAGCCAAGATGTAGGAGGTGAAGATAAAAAATTAAATTTTTACCTCCCTCCTGCTAATTTATGGAATAGTCAACACCATAATGCCCTCCCCGATAATCAAATTGAAAATCCTTACCAAAAAACTAAATCTTACGAAGAGGTTAGCCAGGGATCCCCTAATTACGAAGCTCAAGAAGAAACCCCAGAATTTTTAGGAACTACTTTTAAAGAAAAAGATCAAGTATTTCCTTTATATTTTTATGAAGGCGACCACATTATAGAAGGAAGATGGGGTAATACTCTCCGTTTGGGAAGTACAGTTAAGTTTCCTGATTTCCCAAATACTTGGTCGAGTGAAGGGAATGTTGGGGATCCTCTTACTATTCTAAGGGTAGCTAATCCCAATAAGACTAGTACTCAAGCAGGTTGGTTACCTACCCTAGAAAACACTACAGAAGATTTATCTTCAATATATCTTACAAGTACCCAAAAAATTCCGTTTTTTGCTTCTAGTTTTAAAACAGACTCATTTGGTAATGACCCCTCCCCTACATCTCCCTCAGAATATGAAGGAAATCAAATTATATTAGACTCAGGAAGATTAATTTTAAATGCTAAAAAAGATGGAGTATTAATTAGTTCTCCTACAAGTATTCATTTAAGTTCGGGCAATTCTATTAATTTAGATACAAGCCAAAGAATAGTTTTATCAGCTGGTGAAATTAATCTTATAGATAGAAATGCTACTGAAAGGGCGGTTTTAGGGGATGAATTAGTATTTCAATTACAAAAACTCCTTCCAGTATTAGAGGGATTAGCCACAGCTTGTTCAGCAGCTTCTGCGGGCCCCTACCCCGTACCTACCTTAATAAGTATAGGACCTGCTTTAGAAACTGCTTTAGGAGAGTTTAAAACTGCCCTTAGTGGTAAAAACCCTAAAATATTATCTAATAAAATTAAATTACAATAATGGCTAACTTCCCCTCAAGTCAATACACTTACACAGCTCTATATGTTTTGGGGAATGGATATTATATTGAGTTTAAACCTAATGGTCCCAAGTATAAGGCTATAACTAAATCCCCTGAGGGGGCAGTTATAGCAGAAGGTTCTCCTTCATTTTCATCGGAAGCTAAAATATTGGTAGATGAAGCCGTTACTAATCTTTCTAACCAGTTAGAAATTGTAGATTTACAAGTAACTGAGATAATTGAAAAAACACCTCCTCCACCTAAAGCAAAATCTAATCAATTTAAGGTTACAGGAAAAGTTGTAGATAAAGATGGTAATCCCATTACTAGAGCTAAAATTCAACCCTATTTCATTTCCTTTCCCCCACCTCCACCTCCCCCTTCAGTTCCTGAGGATTCTACTAATCCTGGTGTTCCTGAAGGTTATACTGATTTAAATACTACTATATTTGAATTAGGAGCTGTTGCCCCCTATGATTCTATTTCTGTAGATGATTTAGGAAATTTTGAGATAGAATATTCGGATGGAGAGGAGATAGATTTTAAACAAACTTACATTGAAGTATCTGCTAAGGATTTCTTTTCCAAAAATATAGGTCCTACTTTAACTAAAACAGGAGAACAAGCAGTTACTAGATCTTCAACAGGAGGTACTTTTACGGGTAGTGTATCAGTAGTAGGCACTAAAAATCTCCCTAAAGAAGGAAATACTTTTGTAATAGAAGTCACAGTAAAGAATCAATCTACAGGAGAAGAAGCAACGGGAGTAGGAAGAAGTTCAAAAAGTAGTATTGCTAGATCTAAAGCACAATTAAAGGCTACACAACAATTTGTTGAAGTTAGCAGTGAAGATGAAAACATTGTCATAGGTTTATACGATGTAGGAAGAATTACTCTTGATCCCTTAGACTTAAATTTAGAAAAAGAAAAGGCTGAGGTAGAGAGACAGATCCAAAAGGTAGAAAATAAGGAAATTGAACTTTTGGGTAAAAAAGAAATGCCTTTTGAAGCTAAATTAAGTGCTCGATTTAATCAATTAAAAGAAAAATTAAAACAAATTCTTATTCCTGCTATATTGGCTATAATTGCTAAGTTTGGACCCCAAGTAGTGCATAGCATAGTTAATAAAAAAATTAATTTTTCAAATGATAAGGTATGTCCTTCTAAAGAAGAAATACTAGATGCTATAAGAAAAAGAAATCAGTTAGTAAGACAGTTAAATAATATATATAAAATAGTAAGAACTATTTCTAAAATTTTAAAAATTACATCTGCTCTTATTTTAGGATTTAAAATAGCATTCCAAATCCTTAAAATGGCCCCTATAGCTAGACCCTCAGGATTAATAGCAGATTCTTTGGCAGTAATTAAAAGAAAATTAGAAATAGCAGGTATAGTTGTAAATATACTTACAGTAACAGCATTTATAATAGGAGCAACTTTAGCAAGAATAATAGATTTATTAAATAGTTTAGATTTTCTTATTAAAGAATGTTCTGAAGAAGTTGATGAAAATGGAGAATTTATTATTCCATTTGCTACTATAAATGAAGAACTTAATAGTTTTATAGACTCTACAGGACAAACAGAAGATATTATAGACCCATTAACGAATAATCCATTACCTTATAAGGGTTTTACTTTTGAAATTAAACAAGACACTAGCCAGGATTTCCAATATCCCAAAAGATATGCTATTGCAAGAAATATACAAGGAATACAAGTACTAAGAAGTGAATCATCATTTGCTTCTAGTCCTGAAATACTAATAGAAGAACTTAAATTTACTATAGATAGAGATAATTTAAGAGCAGATTAATGTAATATTTATAAACAATGAAACAAGACGCTTTAAAAAAATTAATTAAACAGGCCGTAAAAGAAGCTATTCAAGAAGAAATAAAAGATATTCTTTTGGAAGCAGTACGTGCCCCTAAGCAAACAGTTATAGAAAGTAAACAACCCCAACAGGTAGTTGAAGGACCGTCTATGAATTCAAAAGAAAAAAGAGCAGCATACCACAACATATTAGGTGATATGCAAGAAAACTTTACATCACAAAATGTTGCTCAACCTTTTAATCCACAAGGTATTATGCCCGGTGGAGATCTTCCCCAAGGGGAATTAAATATGAACCAAATAATGGGGTTAATGAATAAATAATAATGGCTTTTATAATATCTAGTAAATTCCCAGTAGACACCCTTCCAGATGTGGCGGTGGGAGTCTCTGTACCTTTTACTGGGAAAGCTGTTTTTAATCAAACATTTATTACTAAAGACCAAATTAAATCTAATTTAATTAATTTTTTTCTTACTAATAAAGGAGAAAGATATTTAAATCCTGGGTTTGGAGGCAATTTAAGAGCTACTTTATTTGAGTCTATATCTAATCAAAATTTAGAAGCTTTAGAATCTCAAGTAAGAGATCAGTTAGCAGTATTATTTCCTACTATAACTGTTGAAGAGCTTAGAGTAGATTCTATTCCAGATAATAATTTAGTAAGTATCAGTCTTAAATATAAGGTTTTAAATCAATCCCTAGATGAGATTCAAATAAATTTTAATAACGATGGCATATAATTCGGGTACCTCAACACAATCCGGAGGGAATAATAAAGAAGAAAGAAATATAAGGTATATTGATAAAGACTTCAGTAACTTTAAAAATTCTTTAATAGAATTTTCTAAAACTTATTTCCCAGATACTTACACAGACTTTAGTCCTTCATCTCCGGGAGTAATGTTTATGGAAATGGCATCTTATGTAGGTGATGTTTTATCATTCTACCAGGATAACCAAATCCAAGAAACATTTACTCAATATGCTAGACAAACCCCCAATTTATATCAATTAGCATATATGATGGGGTACAAACCTAAAACTACAGGAGCTGCAGTTGCTGATGTAACTGTGTTTTGTGTAGTCCCCGCAGCAGGTACTAATCCCGATTTAACCTATGCCCCTACTATCCCTAGTAATACAGTTATTAATTCTTCAGTTCAAGGACAAACCTCATTTGTAACTACAGATTTTATTGACTTTGCGGCATCAAGTTCAGCATCTCCTACGGTGTTTGAAGTAAGTGCGGGTTCACCCCAAAGTTATTTACTTAAAAAAACTATTCCTGCAGTATCAGCCGAGACTAAAACAGTTGAATTTTCATTTTCATCCTATGAAAAATTTCCTACAGTTAATATACAAGATGATAACATAATTGACATTATTAGTTGTACTGATACCGGGGGTAATACATGGTACGAAGTACCTTACTTAGGACAAGAAACTGTTTATTTACCCCAAAGAAATGGTGGGGTTGATACCCCCTATTTACTAAAACTTCTTAGGACTCAAAATAGATTTGCAACTAGGTTTATTTCTAAAAATCAACTCCAAATCCAATTTGGATCAGGTAATCCTGGAATAACTGATACTGATGTAGTTCCAAATGCTTTTAATGTAGGACTTAATAATTCTAATTTAAACGCACTTACCGCATTTGCTCCTGATAATTTTACATTTACTAATACTTATGGAACAGCCCCGGTTAACACAACTTTAACTTTTACATACTTAAAAGGAGGAGGAATAACATCAAATGCACCAGCAGGAACATTAACTTCCATAAACACTTCAGGAGTAACTTTTGATAATGGTGCAGCTGGTAGTACTGCAGCAGTTTTAAATAGTATAGGATGTACTAATGATTTTGCTGCTACAGGAGGATCATCAGGTGACACCCCTGATCAAATTAGAGAAAATGCTCTTAGAATGTTTGGTACTCAGATGAGAAGTGTAACTCAAGATGACTACACAGTAAGAGCTCTTAGCATGCCTGGAATATATGGAGCGGTTGGTAAAATTTATGTCGAACCTGAAAAGATTGAAAATCTCAATCCAAATGTTAGACCCGCAGTATTAGATATGTATGTTTTAGGTTATGATGGGAATAAAAATCTTGTAACTACATCTAATAATTTTAAAAATAATCTAAGTACTTATTTATCTCAATATAAGATGGTAAATGATACTGTTAAAGTAAAGGATGGATTTATTGTTAATATTGGTGTTAACTTTTCAATAGTTGCTAGGCCTAATTACAGTGGAAATGTTGTACTTACTAAATGTATTAAAGCTCTACAAAGTTATTTTGACATAGATAAATGGCAAATTAGCCAACCTATCTTTTTAACAGATATATATACTCTATTAGATAGAATTGAAGGTGTTCAAACAGTTAAATCCGTAGATATTACTAATAAAAATGGTGGAAGTTACTCTGAATTTTTCTATGATGTTAGAGGTGCTACTCAAAACAACACAGTATTTCCTTCTCAAGATCCTTCAATATTTGAAGTAAAGTTCCCTAATAAAGATATAAAAGGATCAATAACTAACTTCTAAGATATGGCAATTTATAAAATATTTCCTGAAAAAGATGCTACTCTATACTCAGCATACCCTGCTAGAAACACAGGACTAGATCCTATTTTAGAGTCTTCTACTACTTTTCTCCCTGACTCAGTTCAAGCAAGTAGATTTGTAATAAAATTTTCTTCCACAGAAATTGCAGATGTCATTAATAATAAAATTAGTGGCTCAGTAACAGATTCAACCGGTTCATTACTCACAGCAAGTAGAGAATTTCAATCTAATTTAAGGTGTTTTGTAGCAGAGGTTAATGGTTTAAATACTGATACTACTCTAGAAATATTCCCATTAGCCGAACCTTGGAACATGGGTACTGGGAAGTTCCAAGATGATCCTCAATCTGAAAATGGATGTTCTTGGAAATATAGATTATCTTCGGGGTCGGGGGCTTGGGCTACTGCGGGATTTACCGAGTATATTACTGCCTCTTACTTAGCAGATAATGCCGGGGGTGGAGCATGGTATACTGGTTCAGCTACATTAAATCCCACCCAATCACAAGTATTAAATTACTCGAGTGATAAAGATATAAATGCTAATGTTACTAATGCTGTTAGATTATTTAATAGTGGCACTATAGCAAATGAAGGATTTATAGTAAAGCAAAGCGATGCTACTGAATTTGATTCTGTTACATCCGATGCTGCTACTATTCAATATTTTTCTATAGATACTAACACTATATATCCTCCACAGTTAGAATTTAAATGGAGAGACTTTACTTTCAATACAGGATCTTCTACAGGTACCATAATTACAACTCCTCAATTAGTAGCTACTTTAGCAAATAATGGAAGAGATTTTAGAAGAGATAGTATCCAAAAATTCTACATTAATTGCAGACCCCAATTCCCAACTAGAACTTACCAAACGGCTTCTGCTTATACTACTAATCACTATTTACCCACTGCATCGTATTATGCCATTAAGGATTTACATACTAACGAGTTTATAATCGATTTTGATACAAATTACACCCAAATCAGCGCCGATGAAGAGGGAAGTTATTTTAAACTCTATATGAACGGTTTAGAACCTGAGAGATATTATCAAATTTTAATTAAAACTACTGTTAAAGATAATACCTTAATATTAGATGATAATTATTACTTTAAAATAATTAACGGATGAGTCAAGAAATAAAATTAGGTAAACAAGGATTTGTAAGAAATTCATACGTTAATACTATTGATACTACTTTTACTCAACTTATACCCCCTCCTCCCCCCGTTGAAGATGTAATAACAGTTGAGGAATTTTTTGATTTGTACAATACTTTATTTTATGAAATACCTGCAGAAGGTAATGTAAATTCTCATATTTCTTTAATTCAAAGAAGTTCTGAATATATAGGATTTACTGAAGAAAATGATGAAAATATTCAAATTTTATTAGATGAAATTACCTCATTAAGAGAAGAATTACTTCAAACTCAAAAAGAATTAAGGGATACTGAATTAAATGCTTTATCTGAAAATAATGAGGTGGCAACAGGAGTTGAAGATGAAGATGTACAAAATGAATCAGGTATTACTGCTGGAACCCAATTTACAGCACAATCTACGGTAGTAGGTTCTACTAGTGGTGGCTCCTCAGGTGGTAGTTATTAACATATAAAAACATGGCTATAGTAAAAATAATAGATTCTTCCCAATTTGCTCCCGTAGAATACAAAGATGGAGATGAAAGAACTATATCACCCATCTCAGTAAATCCTACTTTTACAACAAAGAATGGTAGAGTAGAATCTTTAGTTTATGATTTACAAGGAAATTTATTAAATTATAATCCTAATTCTAAGTATGGTATAACTGGAAATGGTGTTAGTGGTAGAGGAGATATAGCCGATAAATTAGAATTATATCCTGAAAGTGAAGTTACATCTTTAGGAATAGATGTAGGATCATATAATGTGTTTTATAACATATTAAATAATGAATTAGATTCTTCATTAGAAACTCCATTTTCATTAAAACAAATTTCAGCTAATAGAAAAGAGATTAGATTAACAACCTCATTTCTTACTGAAGATGAATTAGAAGAAAGAATAGGTAAGATATCTCCAGAAGAGATGGTTTCTCCTTACTATCCTGATTTTTATTTAAATTTTGGTCAAAATCGAATATCAATAGTAACTAATATTATATTTGATAATTCTAATAATCAATCATCAGTTTTAATAAAATTATATGAACCCTTACCTTCATTTGCTAATGAAAGTGATGCTTGTTGGGTTACTAGTAAACAAAGGGATTCTATTGCATATGAGGTTGAAATCGAGGCACCTCCTGCTTTACCAACTCCACGAAGAAATGTATTAAAGGGTCCTAATTTTTCCCTTCCTATAAATAACCAAGTTCACAGTTCAGTAAAACTTACTAGTCTTACAGACTTACAAAATTTATCGGGAATTACTACATCCTCTAGAAGACAACTAGATAGCATTTTAAATGAAAAAGGGGTTGAAATTAATATAGATTATACTAGCTTTAATAATTTTGTTCATTTTTCATCTGCTGAGGAGAGAGTAAAGAATTTTAATACTAAAGTAGGTTTAATAGAGCATTTATCAGGATCAATTTTCCTTTCATCCGGAAGTGGAGTATTTAATTCTTCAAGTAGACATGATATTGAAAATAGGATTTCTTCTACTATTAGTAATTTTGATGGGTTTGAATATTTTTTATATTATACTTCGGGTGCCTATGATGGAAATTCAAATCCCCAACCTTATCCTAAATCTAACTCTTCTAAACCTTATACATTAGTATCTACAGGAAGCGCAGCAGGTTTAAATTGGCTAGCTTCATCATCCCTTTCAGGATCAGTTTATGATAGTGAAAATTTAGATAATTTAGTATATACTATACCCGAGTATTTATTAGAAGATTCTACAAACGAGCCTTATAAGAAGTTTATAGAAATGATAGGCCAACATTTTGATACTTTATTTACTTATGTTCAAGACATAACTAATAGATACGATAGTGATAATAGATTAGATTTTGGTATTTCTAAAGATTTAGTAGGAGAAGCTATTAAATCTATGGGTATTAATTTATACACAGGTAACTTTACTTCTAATGATCTTGTAGATTCTTTAGTAGGGACTAGAACCCCCGCTACAGGATCTGATGGGCAAACTAATATTACTACTTATAAAACAGCATCTGCAGATGTAGTGCCTGTGGAAGATGCAAATAAAGAAATTTATAAAAGAATATATCATAATTTACCTTTATTATTAAGACAAAAGGGTTCTTTAGCAGGGTTAAGAACATTAATTACTTGTTTTGGTATACCCGAAGAAGTATTAAAGATTAGAGAATATGACATTAAAGGTAAAGGTACTATTTATGATTTACCTGCCGTAGATACTTCTGCTTCAATATTTTTCCCTAGTGAAAGTGCTACCTTCCCACCAAAAAGAGCAGGATATATTCCTCCTAAGTTCCTTTCTCCTTTAGTTAGAGTTCAACAAAATAACTCTGTTGTAAGTGAAAGTTACGATAGAAGTTTACATTATACAGAAGTAGGATTTTCACCTTCAAATTATCACGATGAAAATACTCTTAGTTCATTTGATCCCTTAGACTTCCTCTTCCCAGACTTTGAAGATTTTTACTTTGGGTCTAATATGAATTATTATGGGGATAAATTTGTTGGTGGTGATTCTGCTGTTACACAAACAATAACTTGGAATACAGCAGCATTTATTAGATACGTTAAGTTTTTAGATAGTTCTTTATTTAATATGGTTAAAGATTTTGTTCCTGTTAGAACAAGTATTTCAACAGGGGTAACAATTAAACCTACTATTAAAGAAAGACAAAGACAAAGACCACCCCAAGTATCTAAACAATCCTTTAGTACTACTAATATTAGTGGTTCTGCTCTCACTGAGGGGTATGATTTTGGAACATCCCAACCTATTACTAGATCTATAGGAGATTATACCCTTAGAGCAGGTGCTCCAGGGTTAAAAGCACTATCCGCTAAAGATGGAGCATATCAATATCCTGGAGGTCCTGGTGGAAGTACTAATACTTTAAATAGATATTCATTTTCGGGTACAGCAGATTGGAGTAAATATGATATTAAAACACCTTACAATAGTGTAGTACAAACATGGAATGAATCTATGTTTAATATTCAATCTTACTCTAACCCTATTCTAGGATATCCTACAGCAAGTATGTTAAATGGAGTCTTTACGATTAGTCACACAGGACAAGAAGAACTTTATAATGGGATATATCAACAATTAGGAACAGGAGTAGGTAATTTTGATAACTATCTTATAAGAGAATTAAATACTGGATCTAATAATGATGGCGCAGGAGTTATAAGGACGGACAACAATAGAAATAATCCTTACAAACGTTCTATCAATAATACTTTTGGAAGTTTAGGTAAAGCTAATACTACAGGTATAGTAGGTTTTTTAAATGCAAGCGATGCTATAATATATAGTACATCGGGTGATGGTGTTATTTACATAAAAATTGGTGCCTCTGCTAATATTACCGAGGAATTATTGTTAGGTAATGGTAGCAGTTTAACATTTAAGGTTAGTAGTACTATAATTTCGTATACAGTTGGAACCCCAACTATCGTTCAAAATGCTACAGGAAATACTTACGTTGCTTTTCCCCTTTTAGGTAATCCAACAGGATTTGATAATACATTTGCTACTGCTACTTCTGGTATTACATTTATAGCTAACTGGAATCCTTTAGAAACAGATTTTAATCCTGGAGAGTGGGCTTATAATGATTTTAATCCTCTTGTAGGAAATTCATTTGACCCCTCAGCGGGTTTAGTAAATTATGCAGGAATTAGAAAATCTAAATTTTTTGTAGATGTAGATTATTCTCCTTCTGCTTCAAGTTCAATTAATCCCATTAATTTACCTTCAAACCTTTCTCAATCTATATTCTTTGGAAGTGCTTCTTACGCAGCAGTACAAGATTCTAATTATGCTTCTAATTTTTGGAAAAATTCTAGATATGATGGGGTTAGAAATACCTCTATAGATTTTAATGTACCTATAATAAAAGCTATTGAAGATGTAAATGTATTATTTACTTCGGAATCTATAGGGGTTGATCCATTTATTTCTTCATCTGGACCTTCATTCCCTCAATTTCCACAAGATGCACCTAATGCTTTTACACCTTAATAATTAGCTAAATTTATATGTATTTATATACGAAATATTAATATATGGCCACTTCAACTTCCCCAGACCCAGCAGCATTAAATAGTTCACAAGAGGATCAAACTCCCTTAAGTGCTCAAGCTGTTCAAAATAATTTAATCTCTATTTTAGAGAACGGAGATCATTCTGGGATTAACATCAATGGTATTTTAGGAGGACTTCCTGTAGCTGAAAAAAATCAAGAGTATTTTCTTATTATTGAGGAAGCAGGTGATACTACCCCCGAAATAATAGATCAAACTCAATTTAAAATTAGTTATTTGTGTGACTCACAATTAAATGTATCTAAACCTTCAGGAGATGGTATATCTTTAACTAATGTTACCCAAAATTTTGAAAGACAGAAAAACGCAGTAGTAAGAGTAGACCAAGGCACGGTATTAAATAATCAATTAGCGGGAACACATAAAATAACAGCGGTAGGATCAGTAGAACCTATAGCGGGTACTCAAATAGGACTTGGTCCTCTAGATTACGTAACTACTATGAGTTTCCAACTCAAAGGTCAATTAGGAGCAGCTCCTGGAGTTGAAGTTTCAACTTATTATGCGTGGTTAAATAAATCTACTGGTTTCCAAAATATGAATTTAGCTTACGCTACAGCGGGTACTATACCATTTACAGGAAATTCCTGGGCAAATTCTACAGTATCTGAGTCAAATTCTACAACTCCCTTTAGACAATATTTTGATGCTAACCAAATTGACACAGGATCAGCAGTAACTCCCCTTGCTACATCCGGGGTTAACCCCGCAGGATCCCCACCCCCGGGTATTGTTAATTTTAGCCAGAATTACTTTAATCAAATTCGTATTGATACTGGGTCATTTCAAGGTAATACTAGAATAAAAATAAAAGGAGCATTTGGTATTAATATTGCAAGTAGTAGTGTTTTTGATTTGTTTGCTTCTGCGGTTCAATTAGGGGGTGGTGGGGGAGAGGCACAAGAAACAAGTACTGGAAGAGGATCTGGAGGTAATAGTACGGGAGGTGGTTATAGTTTTTTCCAACCTATAACTTTAAATTTATATCATAGTGATGCGTCTGGTAATAATAAAACTTTAGTAGGATCAGGACAAAAATCTATAGGTACTCGTAATTTATCTTTAGCTAATAATAGTGGTGGGGGACTTGATACAGTTAAAGCTGCAGCATTTAGTGGAGGAAATATGGGATCTGGTGTCCTAGCAGATTTTGAATTTCAACCTGATTCTGTTGCTTATTTAGCTGTTGAAAGCGAATATTTTTCAGTTTCTGTAAACGATATACTTTACGCAGAAATTGTTCTCCCCAATGAATTTTCATCCTCAGCAACTACCCCAAACGTAGACACCGCAAATCATTTTACAGCTAGTTTAGATTACTGGAGGAATGATCTAACTTACAGAAAATATGGTTATTTTGGAGGTTATTTAATAGTAAACCAAGAAACTCCTGAAGGAGCAAATTTCTTTCATGGTGTTACCGGTGTAACAGCAAGTTACTTTACCACGGGTAGTGGAGGTACCTTTCCAAGTCAATCGGTTTATAACAATACAGGAAGTTATTGGATAGGATATAATAATTTCACTTCTTCTCTAACAGATAGTTTTGGCCAACAACAATCTTTTATAACAGCATCCACCCCCTTATCTTTATTTTATGGAGGAGATTATGTCCAAGTTAGTCCTGGAATTGAAAGTTACAACACAGTAAATGCTGCTAACTCAATTACAAGTAGCTTAGGATCGGGGCTTGGAAAAAAAACTTGGGAGAGATTTGGTTTTAATCCCATCCAAAAAACATTTTCTCCCCAACCTGGGGATTTTATTAGGTTTGAATTTTCTAAAACAAAAACTTTCCAAATCCTTAAAGTAATTTCAGGTGGTAATGTTTTAAAATTACTATTAGATGGACATATTGATGATGGAACTGTGGTAGATAATTTTGTTATTTATCGTGTAGTAGAAGATGGTCAATTTATTATTTTGGATGTTAAAAAAAATATAGAAGTAAATGTGAATCAAAAATTCACGGGACTAATTACTCCCCAATTTCCTAGTACAACCCTACAAGAAAAATCAAATACACTAATTTTTGAACTAAAGCAGTCAGGAATCATAACAAATTAAAAAATATAATATTTATTACATATAAATAATACAACAATG
>Ga0209535_1001304_pt1 | contig 17123 bp, 19 predicted proteins | sample LinPmetageLP28_FD_184041 | JGI IMG/M metagenome (GOLD analysis project Ga0209535, IMG submission 184041) | Marine viral communities from the Pacific Ocean - LP-28 (SPAdes) (version 2) | ecosystem: Environmental > Aquatic > Marine > Oceanic | place: Pacific Ocean | collected 2009-08-22 | reverse complement strand
AAAATATTCCAGGCACGAAATGGAACGAAAGTGAGTTAAGATGTGATTTAGTTAATGGCTCAAGAATAACATTATTGTCTAGTGAAAATTTTGACAGCATTCGTGGAATTTATTTAGATATGGTTGCGATTGACGAGCTAGCTCAGGTTTCGCAAGGATTGATAGATGAAGTAATAACACCAGCTCTTTCAGACAGAAGAGGAAAGATGTTTCTAATCGGAACACCTAAAGGAATGAATAATATATTTTATGACTACTATAATAAAGCTCAAGCGGATGATAAATGGTTTTTATATAAAGCTAAAGCTTCTCAAACAAAGATTGTTGACGAAGAAGAATTAGACGCTGCTTTGTCCGTAATGGGTAAAGCGAAATTCGACCAAGAATATGAATGCTCATTTATTGGCAATATAGAAGGATCTATCTATGGAGAGCTAGTCCAAGATTTAGACGATGATGGTAAAATAGGTGCAGTTCCTTATGATCCAAGTTTACCAGTTAATACTGCTTGGGATATTGGCTATAACGATAGTACATGTATTATTTTTTTCCAACTGCTAAACCATCAGATTAATATTATTGAAACTTACGAGGATGATAACGAAGCGTTACCTCACTATATAAAATTTTTACAAGACAAAGATTATATTTATGACACTCACTATGGACCATTTGATCTGGACCAAACTGAGTTCAGTAATGGTAAAACAAGAAGAGAAGTAGCAGCCGCACTTGGAGTTAGATTTAGATTAGCACCAAGACTACCATTAGAAGACGGTATTCATGCTGTTAAGATGTTGTTGCCTAGATGTAGAATAGATAGCGATAACTGTTCAGATCTACTAATAGCTCTTAGACATTACCATAGAAAGTTTAACGACAAAGAAAGAATTTTTAAACCAAAACCCGTTCATGACTGGTCAAGCCATATGGTCGATGCGCTTAGATGTCTTGCAACTGGTATTGATGACAATAGACAAACTAATAAAAATCTACAGCGTGTAGCTGATAGCAATTATCAAATAATATAAGGAAATAATTATGCCAATGGTAAACGGAAAAAAATATGCTTACACAAAAAAAGGTAAAGCAGCAGCTAAGAAAGCTAAAATGAAAAAAGGTAAAAAGAAAAGATAATGTCATTTATTGCAAAAATATTTACACCGAAAGCTCCACCACCTCCAGTTATTAAGTTACCAGAACCAGCAGAAGTTCCTAACTATGACGATGGAGCAGATGCAGAAGAAAGAAAAATGGAAGCTGCAAAAGAATTAAAAGAAACTATGAGAAAACGTAGAGGAAGATCCTCTACAATATTAACTTCAAGATCTGGTCTTAATGAAATTGAGGAAGATGAGATTAATAAGAAAACTTTATTAGGATAAGTCATGGGCGGATTTGTAAGAAAAATAGTTAAAAGAGGTATAGCAAAAAAAGTTATAAAACCAGTTGCTAAACCAGTTCTTAAAACTCCAGAACAAGGAAAAAAAACTTCAGAGGCTTTAGATAAAAAACTTACTGAGAATGCTGACAAAGGTAATCAAGAAGCTACTGCATTATTAAATAAAAGAAAAGGTAGAAGAGCAACAATTAAAACAACTTCATCTGGATTAAACGATGAAGAAATTAAAAAGAAAACTTTATTAGGATAATTTATGGGCGGATTTGGCGGAGGAAATTCAAATGGAGGAAATGGTGGTAGAGCTAGTAATCCTAATCAAAGATCTGGTGCATCAGAAGCAAGATCATCTAAAAGTAAATCAAATAATGATAGAGGCAGTAATAATCCAATAGTTAATTATATTAAAGGTGGTGGAATTATTGGTGCTGCTGTTAGAGGCTTAAAAAAAGCTAGTAAGAAATCAAAACAAAACGCAATGGATTATGAAGGTCAAGCAGCTGGTGTAACTCCAATGAGAAGTCCAGCAGCGTCTCCTAGAGACGGTGGAGGAGATAATAATAATTATTCAAAAACAGAAACTCCTCAAGGTATAGAATTAGCAAAACAATCTACTACAAGCGCTACAATCTTAGGTCCAGCAGAAGTTCAAAAAGAAGCTGCTAACACTATTAAAGGACCAACAAGTCCAGAAATGTCTGCTGCTCAAATTTCTGTAGCTAATAAAAGAAAAGGAAGAAAAGTTACAAATCTTACATCTAAAAAAACATTAGATAGAAATTACACACTAAGCAAAAAAACTTTACTAGGAGGCTAAATGGCTAAACGAGGTTTATACGCTAACATCCATGCGAAGCGTAAAAGAATTAAAAAAGGCAGCAAAGAGAAAATGCGTAAAGCTGGTCAAAAAGGTAGACCAACTGCTAAACAATTTAAAAGAGCTGCTAAGACAGCTAAGAAAAGATAATGCAAGATCAACAAGCAAGAAAAAAAGCAGCAGATCTTAAAAACAATCTATCAAGATTGATGGAGAAAAGATCTAACTGGGAGACGCATTGGCAAGAAGTAGCTGATTATATGTTGCCTAGAAAAGCTGATATTACTTTAGAAAGACCTAGAGGCGATAAAAGACATACACTTATATTTGATGGAACTGCTATTCACGCTTTAGAATTATTAGCTAGTTCATTACATGGAATGCTTACATCATCTGTTAATAGATGGTTTGGTTTAAGATACAAAGAAACATTAGTTAATCAAGATGATCAAGCTAGAGAATGGTTAGAAGATGTAACTGATAAAATGTATCTAGCAATATCAAGATCTAATTTTCAACAAGAGGTGTTTGAAACTTATTTTGATTTAATTGCTTTTGGAACTTCTTGCTTACAGATAGAAGAAGATAAAGACGACATCATACGGTTTTCATCAAGACATATAAAAGAATTATATATTTCAGAAAATGCTAAAGGCATGGTCGATTGTATTTACAGACGATTTAAAATGACTGCTAAAGCAACTGTTGAAAAATTTGGTATTGATAATGTTAGTTCTAAAACATTAAATACTTTTAAAAAGTCTCCGTTTGAAGATATAGAATTATGTCATGTTGTTAAACCTAGAGATATGTATAATCCTAGAAAAGAAGATAAACAAAACATGCCTTATGTTTCTTGTTACTTTGAATATGATAGTGGACATATTATTTCTGAAGGTGGTTTTAAAGAATTTCCATATGTTGTTCCAAGATATTTAAAAGCATCTAATGAGATTTACGGAAGATCTCCAGGAATGAATGCTTTACCTGATGTTAAAGTTTTAAACAAAATGGTAGAAGTTGGAATGAAGGCTGCACAAAAGCAAGTTGATCCACCTTTGCTAGTACCTGATGACAGTATGTTAATGCCTATTAGAATGTCTCCAGGATCTATAAATTATTATAGAAGTGGTACTAGAGATAGAATTGAAACTTTAAATATTGGCGCAAACAATCCATTAGGATTAAATATGGAAGATCAGAGACGACAAGCTATCTCTGCAACTTTTCATGTTGATCAATTATTAATTACTGAAAACCGTAATATGACAGCAACAGAAGTTGTCCAAAGAAATCAAGAGAAGATGAGAATACTTGGTCCAGTATTAGGTAGATTGCAATCTGAATTACTACAACCAATGATTATTAGAATATTTAATATTATGTTAAGAAATGGTTTATTTCCAGAGGCTCCAGAAATTTTATTAAATCAAGAAGTAGATGTTGAATATGTATCTCCAATGGCTTTAGCTCAAAGAGGAGAAGAATTAAATTCTATCGTTAAAGGCTTAGAATTATTTGGAAACATATCACAACTAGCACCACAAACTTTAGATTACATTGATCCTCCAGGATTAATTAAAAACTTAATTAAAATTCTTGGGCTACCAGCAACCATGATTAGATCAGATGAGGAAGTCCAACAAATAGCAGAAGAGAAAGCAGAGGCAAATCAACAACAAGCTGAAATGCAACAACAGATGGCTGAAAGTGAAATGGCCAGAAATGTAGCACCAGCAGTCCAGGCGGTATCTAATGCAGAACGAGAACAACAACAGTAAAAATAAAATAAAAGAATTAATTAAAAACTATAAATCAGTTTTTGGATCAGACGATGGCAAAGTAGTCATGGATGATCTTGAAAAAAGATGCTTCTACAATACGTCAACGTATAATAGTAAGGAGCCAAACGAAACAGCCTTTTTTGAAGGACAGAGAACAGTTCTGTTATTTATAAAAGGCATGATCAATCATAAGGAGTAATCTATGGATCAGACAACTGAGCAAACTGCTCAACCTGATGTAACGCAGACAACTACTACGCTTACAGCAGAACAACCAATAGAAACAGCAGCAACGCCACAAGCACCAACTGTTGATTTTCAATCTCTTATTCCAGAAGAATATAGAGAAGAAAAGTCATTACAAAATTTTAATAAGATGGATGACTTCGTTAAATCATATCTACACTCACAGAAGATGGTAGGTTTAGATAAAATACCAGTACCAAATAAACATGCTACCGATGATGATTGGAAAGAAGTTTATAAAAGATTAGGTAGTCCAGAAACTGCTGATCAATATAAATATTCATTACCAGAAGATCATAAAGTTACAGAAGAAACTTTAAAAAGTTTTTCTGAGGAAGCTGTTAAGTTAGGATTACTTCCTAATCAAGCAAATGGTATTATGCAATATTATAACGAAGTTGTTAATCAAGGTATCAATGATCAGAACATACAAGCAGAAGAAGCTAGAAAAGTATCTGAGCAAGATCTTCGTCAAGAGTTTGGACCAACTTATGAAAATAAAATAACTGGAGCTAAAAATTTAGCAACAGCTACTTTAGGTGCAGATTTTTTAAATAATACTATGTTAGCTGATGGCAGTAAACTTGGAGATAATCCTCAGATAGTAAAAGCTTTTGCAAGTTTATCTGAAAAATTATCTGAAGATGATATTGTTAAAGGCGATACACCAGATTATATGACGACTAATGATATAACAAAACAAATAGCTAAAATACAACAACCAGGATCAGCATATTGGGATAAGAAACATCCAGCTCATTCTGTTGCAGTTGAAGAAGTAGCAGCATTAATTCGTAAGAAGAATAACGAAGTTGATGCTTAACAGTTTTATTTAACGAAAGTTAGATAAATAAAATCAAAGACAATCGTAAGACCTTTGTTGACGTTAGGAAAGACTAACATCCGAATGATGTAAATCTCAGGAAGATCCGCAAGGATAATCATCCGTTTAACTTAAACTTAAACTAACACAATAGAGGAGGAACTTATTATGAGTTCTAACATTACAACTTCATTCGTTGAACAATATTCATCGAATGTAAACTTGCTATCTCAACAAATGGGTAGCAAATTAAGAGCTTCTGTTGATGAGGAAAGTGTTGTAGGTAAGTCTGCATTTTTTGAACAAATAGACAGCACAGCTGCTGTTCTAAGAACTTCAAGACATGGAGATACACCACAAATCGACACACCACATAGCAGAAGAAGAGTATCACTAGCAGATTACGAGTGGGGGGATTTAATAGATGACGCTGATAAAATCAGAGCATTAGTAGATCCAACTTCTGCGTATGCTAAAAACGCTGCGGCAGCGATGAATAGAGCTATGGATGATGTAATCATCACAGCTATGAATGCATCTGCTTCTACTGGCGTTGCTGGTGCTACATCTACGGCTTTACCTTCAAGTCAAAAAACTGCAACTTCAAATCAATCAGATGGTTTGACTATTGCTAAACTTTTGTCTGCGAAGAAAATCCTAGACAGCAACGATATTGATCCTTCAAGAAAGAGATTTATCGTTTGTGGTCCGCAACAAATATCAGATCTATTAGGAACTACATCAGTTACTAGCGCTGACTTTAATACAGTTAGAGCGTTATCAACTGGCGAAGTAAATTCGTTCTTAGGATTTGAATTTATAATGTCAACAAGACTAAATTTTGATGCATCTAATACAGATGACAGATTAGTTTTTGCTTACACAGAAGATGCTATTAAATTAGCTATCGGAAGTGATATTAAAGCAAACATATCTGAACGTGCTGACAAATCTTATTCTACACAAGTATACTATGCGATGAGTTTAGGTGCTACTAGAATGGAAGAGAAAGCTGTTGTTCAAATTCCATGTCATGAAGCTTAATTAATAGGAGGTTTTAAATTATGGCTAATTCAATACAATACGCTAAAACACAAACTACACCTGTTACTAAGTTAGATACAAACGAACTAGGTGGTAGAGTTAGAATGGCTTTTGCAGAATACGAAGCTGCAACTGAACAATCTACTATCACTATGTTTAGTTTACCTAATGGTGCAAGACTATTATCAGGAACATTATCACATGATGCTCTTAATTCTAGTACTACACTTTCAGTTGGTTACGCTGCTCATACAAAAGCAGACGGAACAGCTCAAGCATTAGACGTAGATGAATACAAAGCAGCAGCAGCTTCAACTTCTGCTACTAGCTCTGATGTTCTTGTTACTATGGCTTTAGGTAAAAACTCTGTACTTGACGCAAATGAGGATGGTGTTCCAATAACTGTTACATTGGCTGGTGCTGATGGAGCTGGAACAATCCAACTTCAAATGTTTTACGTAATAGACTAGGAAAAATAATTTTAGGCGGTGGATGCGAGAGTTGAAGCCGCCTAGAGTGCAATCATAATGGCTAGATCAATTTCCAGAAATAAAAGAAATTACAGACCTACAAAGTCTGGAGCTGGGATGACTAGAAAAGGAGTTAAAGCTTATAGAAAAGCTAATCCTGGATCAAAATTAAAAACCGCAGTTACTGGTAAAGTTAAAAAAGGATCAGCTGCTGCAAAACGAAGAAAATCATATTGCGCAAGATCTGGTGGTCAACTTAAAAGATCTTCTGCAAAAACTAAAAATAATCCAAACTCAAGGATCAGACAAGCAAGACGAAGATGGAAATGTTAAAATGAAATATATTATAATTCTATACATGTGTTCATTCTCAACATCGCCTCCTCAATGTATGCCTGGACAAGTTTTAGGAATAGAATTTAATACTTATGACCAATGTATTTTAGAAGGTTATTTACAGTCTTATAAAAATTTAAATAAATTAAGTAGAGAACAAATTAATAATAATCAATTAGCAATCAAATTTGATTGTAAAGAAATCAAAGTGGAGAATATTTAATGGCAAGTGTAGTAAATATGTGTAATTCAGCTCTTAACTTATTAGGAGCATCAACAATATCAGCATTAACAGATGACACTAAAAATGCTCGTCTATGTAATCAAAGATATGAGCCAGTAAGAAATAGAGTGTTTAGATCTCATGCTTGGAATTGTTTGCACAAAAGAGTTCAACTTGCTCAAAACTCTACAGCTCCAATAGTAGAATATGATCATGCTTACGCATTACCTTCTGATTGTTTAAGAGTTTTAAAAATTCATAATGGTACTACAGATAGTATTGCAACATCTTTAGATTATAAATTAGAAGGAAGAAATATTGTAACAGATATAGATACAATTTTTTTAATCTATATTTCACTAGACACCGATCCAAATAATTATGACACTTATTTAAGAGAGAGTATATCTCATCAATTAGCTGCGGATCTTTGTTATGCAATTACTAATAATGCATCATTAGCAAATAATTATATGGTTAGAGCTGATGAAAGATTAAGAGAAGCAAGATTTATAGATGCTACAGAAAATAGTTTAGGAATAGTTGAGGCAAATGAATTTACTGATGCGAGATTATAATGCCAAGAACAACAGCATCAATTAATAGTTTCGTCTCTGGAGAGTTTTCTGCAAAATTAGATGGTAGAACTGATTTTGAAAAATATTCTTCTGGTTGTAAAACATTGCAAAATATGTTGGTGCATCCTCAAGGTGCAGCAGCAAGAAGAGTAGGTACTCAATTTATTGCTGAAGTTAAAACAAGTTCATTAAAAACAAGATTAATTCCTTTTGAATTTTCAACAACTCAAACTTATGTTTTAGAATTTGGAAATACTTATATTAGATTTTTTAAAGACAAAGGACAAATTTTTGATAGTGGATCAGCTTATGAAATATCTACTCCTTATTTAACAGCAGAATTATTTGAACTAAAGTTTGCTCAATCAGCAGACGTTATGTATATCACTCATCCAAATCATGAAGTGATGAAGTTATCGAGAACTGGCCATACTTCTTGGTCATTAACAGAAGTTGCATTTACAGATGGACCTTATTTATCTATAAATTCAACATCGACTACCTTAACTCCTTCTGCAGCATCTACTGGCTCAAGAAATATAACCGCTTCAGCAACTACTGGAATAAATGGTGGTGTTGGTTGGTTAGCATCGGATGTTGGTAGAATAATAAGTTTTAATTCTGGTAAAGCAAAAATTACATCCAGAACAAGTGCAACGGTTGCAGTTGCTACAGTTACAACTGCATTTGCTAATACCGATGCAAAAGACGATTGGAAACTTGGAGCTTTCTCAGACACAACTGGTCATCCTTCTTGCGTATCATTCTTTGAACAGAGATTAGTATTTGCTGGAACAACAGATGAGCCACAAACTTTGTATTTCTCTAAATCTGGAGATTACGAAAACATGACTACTGGTACTAATGCAGATGATGCTATGGTTTATACCATTGCTAGTAACCAGGTTAATAAAATTAGATATTTAAAAGCAGTAAGAACTTTATTGATAGGTACTACTGGTGGAGAATTTTCTGTATCAGCTGATGGTACTGATGCAGCAGTAACTCCAACTAATGTAACTATTAAAAGACAATCTTCTTTTGGTGCAGCTAATGTTGATGCTCAACCATCTGGAAATGCTGTCTTGTTTTTACAAAGAGCAAAAAGAAAAATTAGAGAACTTGCATATAATTATGATAGTGATGGTTATGTTGCGCCAGACTTAACTATTCTTAACGAAACAGTTACTGCTAGTGGAGTTAATGAAATGGCATATCAACAAGCACCAGATAGTATTTTATGGTGTGTAAGAGACGATGGAATTTTAGCTGGTCTAACTTATCAAAGAACAGATAATGTCGTTGCTTGGCATAAACATATTATAGGTGGCAAATCCGATACGACTAAAAATATTATTCAACAAAAAATTTCATTTACTGCAAATACTACAGTTGTTAATGGAACGAATAACACAATTACATTATCATCACATGGATTGGCTACTAATGATCCAATTTATTATTATGCTGATGCTAATCCGATAACTGGAATATCAAGTGGTAAACTTTATTTTGTAATTAGAACTGATGCGAATACTATTAAACTTGCTACATCTGCTGCTAACTCTGCGGCTGGAACTGCAATTAGTTTAACTGGACCAAGTACAGCATCAACACAATTTATTTATCAAGGTGTAAATATTGCATCTAATGTTATTTACTCAAATGATCATGGATTTAAAACTGGAGATATAATATTTTACGATAATATTGGAACTGCAATAGGTGGATTAAGTGAAAATATTTCTTACTATGTTTCAAGAGTAGATGATGATCAATTTAAACTTTATACTGATAGTAAATTAGTTAATGTTGTTTCTTTAACATCAGCTCATACATCAGAACAAACAGATAATATTTTACAAGACGCTAAAGTAGAAAGTGTTGCAACTATATCTGGAGATCTTAACGAAGATGAGCTTTGGGTAATTACTCAAAGGTGGGTTAATGGTGCTGTAAAAAGATATGTAGAATGTTTTTCAGATTTTGATTTTGACGAAACTGCACCAGAAGATTTTAAATTTTTAGATAGTCATTTATCTTACTCAGGCGTTGCTGTTAGTTCTTTATCTGGACTATCTCATTTAGAAGGAGAAACAGTATCAATATTAGCTGATGGTTCTACGCATTCAAAAAAGGTTGTTAGCTCAGGCGCTGTATCTTTGGATAGACCATCAAGAAAAGTAGTAGTTGGTTTGCCTTATAACTCCGTATTACAAACTATGAGAATAGAAGGTGGAGCTGGACAAACTGAAGGAACTGCTCAAGGAAAAATTAAAAGAATATCTAAAGTAGTTTTAAGATTATTTGAAACAGTAGGTGCTAAAGTTGGTCCTACATTAGATAACATGGAAACCGTACCTTTTAGAACAACATCAGGTGCAATGGATTTACCAGTATCAACATTTTTAGCTGGAGACAAAGAAGTAGAATTTTCAGACGATTACAATACAGACGGATTTATTTTTGTAAAACAAGATCAAGCATTACCATTAACGGTACTAGCTTTATATCCAACTATTGTAACAAACGATGGCTAGTGAATTAAAACCTTTTAAACCAGAACACGCAGATGAGATTGTTGCTATAGGCTTAAACGATAAGCTTATGGAAATAGATGCTAGTTATTCTGATAATAGAATTTGTGATCATTCACAACCAGGCAACGCTTACACAATGTTTGTTAATGGTAAACCAGCCTTTGCATGTGGAATTATAGTGCTTTGGCCAGGTGTAGCTGAATGTTGGGTTATGGCATCACAAAATGTTTTTGAAATGAAATTCTTAGCAGCAAGAACAATATTAGAGTTGCAAGAAAAACTTTGCAAAAAAAATAAAATCCGAAGATTACAAACATCCGTCAAAGCAGATTTTAAATTAGGTTTAAGATTAGCTGAATGGTGCGGTTTAGAAATTGAAGGATTAAAAAAAAAATATGGTCCAGATGGATCAGATTATTATCAACTGGGGAAAATATATTAATATGAGTTTTGTTGGAGACATAATAGGTGGTTACGGTGCTAGACAATTAGGAGATTACAATCAATCTCTTTTTAATGAAAAAGCAAAAATCAACACAAGAAATGCAGAAATAAAAAAGAAAACTTTTGAACAAGTTGATCTTCCAAGAATTAGAAAAGAACAAGAAAGAAATAAATCTAATCAATTTGTAAAGTTAATTAAAAGTGGAATTGATGTTAGTAGAATAGGCGACACTCCATATTTAGTTCAATTAGAACAAGATATTGAAGATGCTTTTGAAATATCAATAGCAACATACAATTCTACATTAACATACGAACAAGAATTAAATAATTCATTAATAATACAAGCTCAAGGACGAGCTGAAAGTTATAAAGGTAAAGTTACTCAAAGAGCTGCTTATGCTAAAGCTGCTGCTAAAATGTATGGCAATTCGCAAACTCCTGACGGTAGTATTTTAACAAGTAGTTAATATGGCAATAATAAAAATAAATAGATCTACATCAAGGTTACAAGCACCAACTACACCTAATTTAGAAGCTGCTAGATTAGATCAAAGTCTAGCTTTACAAATAGGAAACTCTTTATCTTTTGCAGCAGATCTTGTTGAAAAATCAAAAACTAAAAATAAAAAACAAGAAGATAAAAATACATTTAGAAAAATTAAATTAGAGCTTGATAGAGATATAATTACTAAAAAAACTGCTTATGATAGTAGTACCAATATAGAAGATGCTGATAATTTTTTAAAAGATATAGCTCCAGATCAATATAAACAATTATTAAAAAACCAAAATAAAGAAGTTCAAAGTTTAATTACTAATTATTTATATCAAGAAGGATCTAACGAATTTAAAAATTTATTTACTCAAATTACATCAAGACATTTATCAGAAACGATTGAAGGCGATAAACAAGATATAATTGCTTTGGATATGGAAGAGGCATCTAACGATCCTATTGTAAGACGACAAGCTAAAGATAAAAAAAGTATTTTATTTTCTAATCCAGAATTTACTAAAAGATATAGTGCTAAAGCTTTAAATAATGTTCAAAGTGAAAGTGAATTAAGAACAAAAAAATTTCAATTAGCTTTTAGAACTGAAAATGATCCAATAAGCATATTACAAATTGGTAAAAAACAGTTTGAAGAAGAAGAAGGTTTAAGTCCAGCAGAAGCAGATCTAGTCATTAAGAATGCAGAAAACGCTTTAGTTTCAAAAATGAATTTTGAAAATTTAGAGGCTGAAAGAGTTGAAAGAGCAGAAACAAAACAAAAAGTTTCTAACTATATTTATATGGTTAAAAAATTTAAGAATGATGATGATGTTCCATCTTTAGATAATATTAATGATCTTTATAAATTAGGACAAATAAATTCTTCACAACGAAACTCTTTATATAAAATGTATAATGGAGAAGTTGAAGTTTCAGATTATAATATATTAGATTTTGTAAATGGTGCTGTTGCTTCATCGGTTGCTGTTGATGAAATTGACACATTAAGAGAAACTATAATTTTAAATCCAGAAGTACTTTCAAGATTAAATGTTAAAGATGCAGAAAAATTTATTAATATATTTGAAAAGTACGATCAAGATCAGCCAGGCTGGACAAGTTACACTAATTTAAAGAAAAAATTACAAGCTGATTTAGGTAAATCCGTTATAGGAAATGCTATTTGGTCTAATCAAAAAGTTGATACTAAAAATGAAAGAAAATATGTTGATGCAGTTGATATGTTTGATCAATTAGTTTTAAAAGGTATAGATCCAAAAGATGCTTACAATCAAACAGCTACAGCATTTTTAGATAATTCACAATTACCTAATATTTACGAAGTTGCACCAATACAAACTATTTCAATTCCAGATCCTTCAGATGAAGATTTTAAAAATCCAGCAAAATATTTTGAAGATAGAAGAACAGAAATAGCTAATGTTTATAAAGATGCAGAAGGCTCAATGTCTATTGAACAGTTTGCAAAAGATATAGATAGCATTGATACAATGGAAGATACTTTTTTAATGCGACAAGAAAAGTTTGGAACAGCTCAAGACGCATTTTCATCAAATAATACTGGAAAAGGATTTACACCAGTTGATCCAAATAAACCTTAATTATGGAACAAGATAATATTTTTCAAATTTACCTGGATGCTGTTAATAAAAAAAATGTTAAAGACAGTACAGCATTTAAAGTTTTAAATAAAAATAACATAGATACTAACGAATTGACTGGTCATGATAAAGACGATCATGCTGGTAAAATAAACCTTAATTATAAAGACGATAAAGAAAAAGAAACTGATGGTTATAATTATACTAAAGGTTTATTAAATTTTGTAGCAGATATGCCAGAAGAAACTGGTAAAGCTTTAATGACTGCTTTCTTAAATGGAACGGATGTTGCTGCTAATGTAGTAGGTGTTGTATTTAATGCTATGACTAATGTTGATCCAGCTATGAATGCTGCATTTAACAATGGCGATGGTAAAAAGTTTAAAACATTATTAAATAAAAATATTCAAGATTTTTCTAAATATTTAAACTCCGAAAAAGAACAAGTTGCTAAAATTGGAGAAGGATCTCCAACAAGTAGTAAAGCTGCTGAATTTGTTTCAATGATAACTCAAGACACACCTTACTCATTGCCAATCTATAAAAAATTTAAAAAACTAGGAATACCAAATTATATGGCTTTACCAGTAGCTTACGGTATGGGTAGCGCAATAGCTTTTGATGATGATGCTAGTATTTTCTTAAATTCTGAACAAGTACAAGGTTTTAAAAATATGGTTGGTGTATTACCAGATAGTTCAGAAGAAGAGATCTATAACAAAACTGTTAGAATGTTAGAAGGTACTGGATTAGGTTTTGCAACAAGTCCTATAATTAAAGGTTTAAAATATGCTAAGAATAATATTCCAGCATTAATGAAACCACAAAGCACAATAGCTGTTGGAGGTGCTGCTACTGGTGGTGCTGTCGCTGACAGTATAGGAAACAATACTATTTCAAATCTAACAGAAAACAAATAAATAAAGAGTATCTTCGAATATTCTCAACTTTTTAAAAAAATATGGCAAATCCAAAAATAACGAAAGACTTTGTAGTAGCTGCTGTTGAACAAGCTGGAAAGATTATTAAAGGTGGTAAGCCTACAAAAAAAGCAGAAGATTTATTAACTACTCCAAAAAAAGAACTTAAAATTGGATCAGATAAAAAAGTTTCTATTACAGCAGATGGCGAAACAGAAACTGTACTTAAAGTATCAAAAGCTGGATTAAAAAAAAATATACCAGATGTAGCTGAAGAAATAAGCGATGATGCATTGTTTGTTTATAATGCTACAAAAATTACACCAAAAATATTAGACGATTTTAATATTGATAAAATTAAATCTAAAGAAGATATAGCAAAATTTATAGATATTATTTCTAAAAAATATTCATCAGAAATTAATACACAAAAAAGAGGTGTTCAAACTCAAGGTTTGACAAAAAGATTAGCAACACTTTTACAAAAAGATAATGCTCAATTAACCAAAACTATTTTAAGTTTAAAACCTGGTCAAACATTAAACGCAGAATATTTATATGCAGCTAGAGAATTAATGGCTGCTGGTATGACCAAGTTAGATGGTATGGCTCAAATGATTAGTGCTGGTAAAGCAACCGATCTTCAAAAGGTAGCGTTTAGACAACATTTCGCTTTGATGTCTGAATTTCAAAAAATACTTAAAGGTGTTCAAACAGAAACTGCAAGAGCTTTACAACAATTTAGAATACCAACTAGAACTAAAAATTATTCTAATGTTGCTTTAGATGATCTAAACAAAAATGAATTATTATTAGAGTTAGGTGGTGCAGATGATATTACTGGTATCGCTACTGCTTATCTAAAACTTGGTACTAAAAAAGCACAAATGGAATTTACTCAAGGTGCTGGTGCTTTATACAATTTAAAACAATCTTCTAATGCAATAGCTGAAATTTTTATTAATGCTATTTTGTCAAATCCGATGACACATATAAGAAATACTGGTGGTAACTGGGTTTCTCAAGCAATAATGAGAATGGAACATAAAGCAGTTGCAAGATTACATGGTGGTAAAGTTAAAGATGGTGTTGCACCTTACGAAGATATTGCAAAAGCTTATGGTCAATCAATGGCTGCTCAAGAATTTTTACAAGCTTTATCTGTTGCAACAAAAGGTAAAAAGATAACAGATATTATTAGTAAAATGGATGAGTTGGTTCCAGCAAATATTGGTGGATCTAAAGTTGAAATGAGAACTGGTCAATTTACAGCTGACAAATTTAATATGGCAGAAGGCAAAGGTGCTGATGCTTTTAATATGTTAGGCAGAGTTTTAACATTAGATCGAATACCGACAAAGATGTTGGTAGCTGCTGATGGTTTTTTTAAAAACAGAGAATATAGATCTGAACTTTATGCTTTAGCTTTTAGAGAAGCTATGGAAAATATTGAAAGAAAAACTTTAACTCAAGAAAATGCTGGAATGTTTATTGCAGATAGAGTTTTAAATCCTACAAAAGCTGCAGTAGAGACAGCTAAAAACACAACTTTAAAATCTGTTTTTCAAACTAAGATGAGAAATAGAGAAGATGCTTTAGGTTGGGTAGGTCAAAGAGTTCAAGGTTTAAAAGGACAAGGTGGTTACTTTAGTTGGTTATCTAATTATTATATTCCATTTACTCAAACACCGATAAATATTGCTGGGTTTGTTTCTGAAAGAACTCCAGGATTACATTATTTAACAAGATATAATAAAGACATTGCTGCTGGTGGAGCTACTGCTCAACTTGCTAGAATGAGATTACAATTAGGTAGTATGTTTTATCTAGCTACAGCAAGTGCTGGATATTATGGAAATTCAAAAGATTTATTTGAGATAGGTGGATCAGATATAGATATACCAGGTAAATTTACTGGTGGTAAATATATGATCCAAAAAGGATTTAACTTTCAACCAAATCAATTACGTTTGCAATATGATGAAGGAAAGTTTTTTGCTTTAAATACAACTGGATTAGATCCAGTAAGCACGATGATTGCTCAGGCTGGTAATCTTGCAACTTATACTGAAATGATGTTGCATAAATCAGGAATGATGGAAGATGTATTTAACGATAATCCAAATAACGAAATAGATACAAGTCAATCAATGATGTTAGCTGCAACTGCTGCTTTTGCTTTAAGCTTTGGCGAAAATCTTGTTAATCAAACAGCTTTAAAAGGAGCTGGAGACGCAGTTTATGATTTACAAAATTTTTCTAAAATGTTGTCTGGAGATATAAAGCCAGGTAGATTTGCTAAACGATGGTCGCAAAATGTAGGAAAAGCTTTTGTTCCATCATTTATTAAACAAGCTGGAAAATTAACTAGAGATCTTCCAGATAGTTTTGGAGATTTTAAATTATCTGATGACAATAGAAAATTATCTAATGAATGGAATACCTTTTTAACTGGTCAATTTAAAAATAAAGATTTGCCAACTGAATTTAATATTTTTGGCAAAGAGATTGATCCTTTTGGTATGTGGTCAAAATTTGAACAAGGACCAGCAGAAAAATTAGTCAAAAGTTTTATGCCAATGAAATTAAAAAAACCTAGAACAACTATAGGTTATTCTCCAGGAACACTACCTGGAATGAGTGTTAGTTATAATATGAATGATAAGGAATTATCATTTTATCAATATAACGCTGGTCAAATATTTACACAGATGATTGAAAATGATTTGGTAGAAAATGAAGAATTTTTAAATTCAGATAGATTAATACAACATGGAGTAATTCAAAATTATTTAAGTAAAGCTGGATCTATATCAATGGCAATGCTTAAATCCGATGGAGAAACTGAATACACTTTACCAAGTGGTGCAAAAACAATTTTTCCAAAAAGTGCTTATGCAGATGACATAAAAGCTAGAGGAGAAGATCTAATGATAAATAAATTTAAAACATATAATCAAGGCAATCCATTGACAGAAGAAACTAAACAACAGTTAGGAATACAAACAGAGGAATAACAATTAATAACTATGACAATATCAACTACAATTATTAAGAACAGTTACAGCGGAGACGGTTCTAACAAAACATTTACTTATGGTTTTAAAATCGCAGATGAAGATTTTATCGAAGTAATCGTTAAGACTAATTCAACTGGTGCTGAAAGTGTTAGATCTATTGGAACTGGATCTGCAAATTATTCTGTAACTGGAGTAGGCGAGGCAGCTGGTGGATCTGTAATATTTGTAACCGCTCCAACAAATCTTGAAACTGTTATACTGCGAAGATCTACTACACAAACTCAAGCTTTAGATTTAATTGAAAATGATAACTTACCAGCCAATTCTTTAGAAAATGCTTTTGATAAAAACTTATCTATAA
>Ga0209535_1001302_pt1 | contig 17140 bp, 35 predicted proteins | sample LinPmetageLP28_FD_184041 | JGI IMG/M metagenome (GOLD analysis project Ga0209535, IMG submission 184041) | Marine viral communities from the Pacific Ocean - LP-28 (SPAdes) (version 2) | ecosystem: Environmental > Aquatic > Marine > Oceanic | place: Pacific Ocean | collected 2009-08-22 | reverse complement strand
GTTGTACGACCATGTCTCTAATGCTTTCTTGATCATTCTGGCGTGTAGTCTTGCTGACCTCTCATCCATTCTAGGATCGTTGTCTTTGTGATAAAATTGCATTATGCCACCTTCCTTTCCTTTTTCGTTTCAAGATATCTTTTCAAATTATCAATATGATCATTGATTGCATCTTCTTCCAATGGCCTGAATGTTTTGTTGTTGTAATCAGCATACAACCATTCACCCTGTGGGTTGCCCAGATAAGTTGTTTTGCCTGTGTCTGTCCTAAGCAGATAGATGTATTCTTCACCAGCATTAAATCCACTGTCAAGATAGTCTGTGTCAGACTTGTATGTCTTGTGGCCAACATCTTTTTCGCCACGATCTCTGCCATAGTAGACATTCTGAATGTCCTGCATGGGATGTTCTCTGTCATCAAAGTCAATCTTGTCTCCAATGATCTGCCCCCACTTAGATGCATTACCTAACTGAATAGCCTCAGTGACCTTTGCGGGATCTGTCCAATGATCTTCTAGTGTGTAGCCAAGTCCACCAGGATAACCATCCCAATGTTGATATGCGGCAATGACTGTGCCATCTTCTTGTTGTATTCCTATTCTTGCTCTTGTTGCCATTTACGACCTCCTTGTGTAAAATGTTTTCTTAATATTATTATAAAACCAATCAACAATCTGTCAATCAGTCTGCCATGCCAACGCCATATGCGTCCATGCCATATTTTTGTAGAACTTCAGCAAAAGCATCACAACAGATCTCTTTGAGATCCAATGATTGGGTGTGTGATAAAGGATGATCATCCATGATGTCATAATAGGACACATTCCAGCCTCCATTATAACCTGCTGAACCCATGTCGACCTTTTTGAGGAAATTCACAAACTTGCCTCTGGCAGGGCGAATTGAAACATGACCAAAACCGCAGTACATAGGCTCACCATGTTTGGCATGATATTCTTCAACTGCTGTCTTGCCGGCCACACAAGCCTCTGTCCAAATGATGCCTGGATCAACACCTTCTGAATTGAACTTGAGTAAATCTTTGTTGTCTTCTAAAGTTTTTAACATTAACGACCTCCTTGTTGTCTTTGTTGTTAATATTATTGTATATTCTGGTAAAGATCTGTCAACCTAGTGAATAGAGGACAAAATGCGTTCATTTTCTTGGTTAATTTTTTGTATCAAATCAGCACTCCATGTGATATCAGGATAAATTTTTTGAAGATATTCCAGATGCATCAAAGGAGTTGGATGAAGATCAAAGAACATTTGATACCTATGATCTCCTGGCTTACTCTGTTCGCGGATTAGAGATAGGGCAGTGGTGTTAGATTTTTCTGATAATTTTTTTATGTTTTTGACAATTGAATTTGGCAAATCTGAGAACTTTATTGCAAAGTCTGTCCTATTGGAAAAATCTCCATCAAACACTAGGTCAATCATAGGCGGATGGATTGGTTTGTGCCAAATCAAGTCGATATCATAGTTTTTAATTTTTTGTAGATGTTTCCTTTCCAACTCCCCACTGTCTTTGAGATGCAACCATGTCATAAAATCATAGTCATAACCTTGTAGGGCATCTTGAGTTTGCATAATCATCTGAATTGTATTTTTAAAATTTTTTATCTTATCAGAGTGGACTGTTGGCTCTGGCAGTGAATCTAATAGTACATGAGGTGTATCGAACCTACTTACTCTGTTGTAATAACACCACATGATTCTGATTTCATCATCTTTTTGAAACATTCCTTCAGCCATGTCTTGTTGAAATCTTGCGAAAATAAAATTGTTGCCACAACCACGCAGGCCCCTGTTGATTAGATCCAATTTAGAATTTTCAGCAAGAATATCCGCCCAGGTCGACCAATGGTAGTTTGTGAATGAACAACCATAAGTGATGAGACGTGCCATCGTCTATTTAAGTGTGAATTATTTCCTGCCAACCCAAAACACCTTTGACAAGATCACAATCCTTTGGATTCTCAAAGGCATGAAACGAAGAGGACGAATAGTACCAACCAGTTGATTGTTCTGCCAAAACATCACTCACTGATTGTGCCACTGCGTCTGTCCAATGTTCATGCTTGACATCCACCACATGATAGGGTTCAGGTTTGTGTAAAAACTGTTGCCAACTTATTTTATTCAACTGCGTCCACAGCCTCCTTGATGGCAAAATAATATTTTTCAAACATTTTGGTTTCTTCTGCATTCAAAAATCCTGCTGACCAAAAACAAGGATATCCATTGATGCCTTTGTCTGAAGAATCCTTCATGTATGAATAGATCAACACAGGCTTTTCCTTGGCAAGGTCTTTGGATTGCACAGGGTCCAACAAACCAAACACCATGAACACGGTGCTTAGCATGGATTTGTCTTGAACTTGGTTGGATGTGAAAACTTCGCCACAATAGCATTTGCGAGCCAAGTCTTTCAAAAATCCTTTGTTTGGCTTCTTAGGAAACTGTTTCTTTCGCTCTTCTACCGTGTAGGATTTGTAGTGTTCGTTGTCTTCTTTGGTCATAAATGTCAAAGGCTTTTCTTTGTTAGGATTGGGTGCTGAATAATCATATATGCCTGCCACATCACCAAATCCAAGTCCGCTGACCATTTTCAAATTGTTGATGGATGCGCCAATTCTTTTGAGGTGTGTCATGGCAGTGTCTGTGTATTTGATGTCATAGTGCTTTTTCATATACTTGGCAAAGTCTAAGATCTCACCTTCTAATTCTTCATAGAACCAAATTCTGTCGTTGTCATCAGAGGCTCTTGAATGTTTGACCTTGGCTGGATCCAATTTCACTGTCATTGTGCCTGTAGGTGACTCCATGGTAATTCAGCATCACTCATAGCCTTGTTGATTGCTATCTGTTTGCCTTGTTCTGTACGACCTTCTGCTGGTGTGTATCTCCATGACCAGTCCCAACCACCTTCATCGTCCAACTGTGGTCTTGGAAACTTGATGCCATTGATTCTCACCAACCAACCATCCACCCCAACTTCAGTGAGGTCACCACGAGCATTCTGATGAGTGTAGGAGTCCTCAGTCCACTCTGCTTGAATTTTGATCTTGGGTCCAGTTTTAAGAGCATCTATCTTGTCTTGATTGATATCTTGCATCAGTATCCTATGATCTCCTTCCATGAGTTGTCTTCCACAGGATGATACTGGCCACCCTTGAACACCTCCAGTTCACTCTTGTGAAACTCCAGTCTTGAATCATCTGTTTCAGCATGGTCATCTTCTATCACCACTGAGTTGCCATGATCTTCAACCACAATGCCTGTGATGAAAGGCTCTTGAATTGTTTTCACTCTGTCACCTTTGAGCCACATCATAGATCCACCGCCCTTAATCTTTCGTCCACCTCCAGACGAGTTTCTTCTGGCAAGTCTTCAAAATAGTCCATCATGATCTGATAGGCCACTTCAAATTTGTTTTCTGATGAGTATCCTTCTCCTGGATCGACATATTCGTTCATAATATCTTTAGTCATACACGACCTCCTTTGTGTTGTCTAACCATATTTTAGCATCATTCTTGGCTTCGTCAATCATGCCATGGTCGTAAACAAATGATTTTAGATCATAGTGTTGATCTAGGTAAGCACCGCCTATAGCAAATGAACCCAATTCAACACCATTCAATAAACATTGGACATTTACCACTGACCATTCTGCTGAACCATCTGTGACCTGTTGCTCCATGTAGTCCACATCATAGTAGGATTTGCCTGTGTCAGGGTTGATGGAGTCATCAAACATTTCTCTTATAGGCACCGTATCAGGTGTGGTCTGAATGATGATGTCAAAGGGTGCATGGTATTGACGCTCTCTGTTGTCCCATATGTTCATGCTAACAATCCTTCCTGTGAAAACTCTGACCATGTGCCTTCAAACTTTTCGTCAGTGATGTCAAATGCCCACTGGTCCCATGGTTCAGTGTCTGTGGCCTTCAAACAAGATGTCAGCACCTTGTAGCCACCGGAATACCATTCTAGTGTATCTTTAATCAATTGAACTTCTTCTTTTCTAGAAGTGTCTGCATACAGACATCCATTGGTCCATTCAAGTCTTGGAGTGCAGTCCCATCCAAATTCTTGGATGAACTCCTCTTTTATTGTAATGTTTGCTCTTCTTTCAAATCCCATATCAACGACCTCCTTGTTGTTGTATTACTATTATAATATTACCAATCTACAATCTGTCAACTAAGCAGACTCTTTCCATGGCCAGCAAGTCTTTGACAGTGGCTTCTCGCCCATTCTCACCAAATCTTGATTGGTTTGATTGATTAATGCCTTGTGGGCATTTTCAAGAGTGGGAGCATATCCCCATCTACGAGCCAATCTGGCCATTTCAGGAGAGCAATAACCTTTGCTCTCTAGTATTGTGAGCGGAGCCTCAGATTCGGCTCTCTCTAAATATTCTTGTTGGGTGAAGTTCTTGATCAAGAAGTTCATAAACTTTGTGGCAGATGCTTTTGGCACATACTTGAAACGAGCGATGAAGTGTCTGTCATCACCATCATCATATGTCAAATAACCACCTGAGTAAGAAAAGTTCTCCTTGATGAATGTGTTTGTTGTTGTCATACTATTATAATATTACCATATGGTAATCTGTCAACCACACTGAAAACTGTTGTTTTTAGCGACTTTTTGGTATGATTTCCAGTGCTCTGGCCAATGCTTCTGCTTCTGTTTGACCTTGTGCAATCAATTGATCAAACCTGTTGGTTCGCTTTTGATTGAGTTGACGCACAGGCACCTGTTCGTTCTGCATCCAATTGGAACGCCTGTTGGGGTCTTGGTAGTGTGATTTAGATCTTTTTGGCATTTTTTCCTCCAAAAACTTTCTCATAATGAGGTTTGAGTTTTTCTATAATGTTATCATACTCTGTTTTGTCTTTGTATAACTTTTTTGGTATCATGTCACCAGCAAGAGTCGACTTAATCATATTGCAATCAAGGCACAGAGTTTGTGTATTGTTTGCATGGTGACCGCCACCATCTCGCTGAGTTTCTATGTGATCAACAAATAACATACCCCATGCCACCCTATCTCTTATAAGTTCATCGTCTATTAATTGAACTTTAGGATGAAACCAAGGATTATGTCCACAGATATCACATTCTTTCTTTTTATGGAAGGTCCAAGGTCTATCCACTCTACCAGGTCCGCCATACTCTCTCAAAAGCCTTTGATGATTTTCACACAGACGCGAACCTGGTCCTTTGTAGGGACTCGATTGTTGATCACAATAGGGCAGTGGGCACTTTGCAGAAATATATTTTTTTCTACCCCAAGACCCTATTGTATGACGTTGTGAAAAATGTTTGCTCAATTTAACGTTTTGGATACAGTGAAACTCTGTCTGCAAATTCTTTGACACAATCCTGATCTCTTCTGTAGGATGGTCTTGCATCTCTGGGATGGTTCCTTGTGCCTCTAAATCTTCGCTTGAGTTTGAGCAGTTGTACCAATTGCTCCAGTGTGTCTTCGTTGCCTTTGATTGGAATCTGTTTTGCAATCGCTGATTCCTGTTGTGGTGCTTGATATTGATTCAACAGTTTTCTTGCCTTGCGTGGTAAGAACCAATATGTGAATGTATCAACTTTTCCTTGTAGTGCCATGTTCGGCCTCCTTTATCATTTGATCCACCATCTTAATCATCCTATTGATCTGCTCGTCGGTGGTGTGTGGAGCATGAGGATTCTTGAGTGCAGACTTCATCACTAACAAATCTGCTCTCAAAATTTCAAGTTTGTTAAGCAAGGTTCAACTCCTTCTTGCCATCTTCATACCATTCTTGAACTTCTTCCATTTCTTCTGCACGGTCTTCTGCTCTTTGATCAAGAACACCATAGTGGCCATCAATCAGTTGACCATCTTCATCATTCTCAAAGAAGTCATCATCTTCACTCTGCAATCCATAACATCTGTCATCGCCATCTTGCCATACTCCTGTGAAATCACAACCTCCTTCATAATAGGTTGCACGGATATGAAATGTAGGATCGTCTGTGTCTTGATTCATTTGGTCATACAGTTCATCATAGAATCTTATGGGTGGCGACCATGCAGTATCAAATGACAGTTGAATGTGATCCGAAGAATACGAGTCAATGCCAACTTCACTGGTGTCCCACTTGGTGCCCCAATTATTGATATTCCAATCATACCAATTGTCTGCACCATGTTTCATGTAGAGCCTGCCTGCGTTTTCCTTCTGCCAATCAGGCTTGGCTGATTCGCTCCCATTCACTGTGTCTTGCAGTGCTTCAGGCATTGGAACCAGAGCATGAAACAGTTGGCCTGTCTTTGCCGCCTTGTGTATTTTTTCTATCTGTTCAGGAGTGCCTTCGAACTCCACTGTGTTCAAACACCAATTAGGCATATCTCACCGCCTCTCTAGTGTCATCTAGCAATTCATTGGCAATCATTTCATCCATTGCATCACCAAGATATACATCAGCATGATCAATCTTCATCATAGCATTAATGGCCTCTTGTCTTGTGATTAGTTCTTCGTCGAATGCATCACAGATCTTACTGATCTGTTGCTGAGCATCATCATATGCCCAATCTTTAACTTTACCCATTTGCGACCTCCTTGTCTGCGTTTGTTTGTAATGTTATTATAATACCTCTTTGGTTTCTGTCAAGTCCCCATAAAATAACGAATAATTGGGGTTTTTTTCTACTCTTTCAATCACCTCAATGTAGTGTTCAGTGGCTTGATACCATCCATAGTAGTTGGAGTTGGTGTTGATTTCATCACCATCCATGGCACTTTCCATCACTGATTTCTGTTGCTCTAGAAAGGCTTTGAAATGCAGAAGTGTTTGTGGATCTACTTTTATCTGTGTCATGCTTGTATTGTAAAGTCGGTTGGTAATGTGTCAACCAGTGATGATAGGCTGTATCTGATCTGCCCACAATTTGTGTGAGAGTGGTCCTGGGTGTGAACCATCCAGAGCATGGTCTGTCTTTCTAAAACGTGGTAGGCGATGCTGGGGATCCAGACGTTCCTGTAGGCGATGATTGGTATCTTCATCCCAACTGCCAATCCAGTAAGGTCTACCCTGACGCTCACATACCTTGATCAATCGATCTAAACATCGCCAAGATCTAGTCTGTGTCTCACTCATTATAATATCCCAACTGGCTCGGATAAATTTTTCTCGCAGTCGTTGAATGTCTGACTTTGTCATAAGAATACCCATTTGACTCCATGCCCAATCTTTGAGACGATGGTGTGACCAATCTGCTAGAGTGGCAGACAGTGGTATTCGCATCCATTGGCCAGTTCGTGGCACTCTGAAACGAATCAAACCGCGTTCAGGATTTGGCAAAAGTATCACAGTCCGTTCCCAATCATAGTTGCGTTCTGCGGTGATCAATTGCAATAGACAGCCATCAATGCCAAGTCCAGGTACTGCCAGATTAAGCACAGAGTCTGTGTTCAACAGTTCCGGCCATACAGTGCCCACATCCAGAGCACTGCCAAAAGTGATTGAACAACCAAACGTGGCCAAATCATAAGGAGAATGGCCTGCTTGTGGTAGATGAGGTTGATTGAGATAAAGTTTACGGCTGATCCTGTGATCTTGTGGACCAAACATACCCACTCGCCAAGGTCGTACTGTGCTACCCCAATCATCCAACAATTCGTTCTCAAACACAAAATCGGATCGATGATCAGATTGATACCAAGGTGCCCAAAACATTCGATGTTTTTGGGATCTTGCTCGCAGAGTCAAACTTCCATCCTGAGTCACTTCATGGCAGTTGATCAATGTGCTACCATTATCAGCAGTGAATCCAAAAAAATCATTATCCTGCACAGGTACATCGCCGACCGTGACTGATATTATTTCGATGCGAGGCACGGTTTCACTATCTACAAAACCACTGAACTGACAGATTTTTGTGAAGTCATCCAAGTTATCTATGTCCATAACACAATGGCTTTCGCAAAGCACTGGCTCCTTGTGTATCTTATGTTCTTGTTCAAACCATCGTACTGTGATAGGATGATTAAGATCTTTTGGCTCTAACCAAACTGTGATTGGAATCTTAATTTTTGACATCAGATGTGATATTTAATTGCTGATGACGGCATAAAGTTTTGATCTGAGTCGCAAACCTCTATAGATATTGCTGGATTTTTGGCGTGAACAATCGATACCAATGGTCCATGTCTGCTATAAGTTTGTGATTATTTTCCGTCTCTTTGATGTTTTGATGATAGAAATCCTTGAAATCTTGTGCCGTCATAGACTGTATCTGTTTGACCAATGTGCTTATTTTTTGTTCTCGAGGCATATTAAGATATGAATAGTCAAAACCATTAAATCTTATGGTAAAACCAAACTGTTCGAGATATAAAATTGATTTGTCTGTGTGCCAAATAGTAGGACTCAAATGGTAGAGATGTTGATAGGTTTTTTCAGTGACATCGTAATTTTCTGTCTCCAAACACAATAGTGACCATGACAGTATCTGTTCCATTGAAGGTAGTTCATGATCCATGCCATACTTTTCAGATTCGAAAGTTTTTGGTGATCCTGGAATTTCAGGATGTGCATGTCCGGCACTCCAAGTCAAATTTTTGTTGTGCAATATTTTTTTCAATAGATCAACTTTCCATGGCATTGGGTTGTTCATCCTTGCAGTCAAACAAAATTTTTTAGGTTTTGTCCAAAGTGATTTGTTGACTGTTGAATAATGCACAATGGTTCGAAGCCAATCGAAAGGAATAAATTCTGTGTTTGGTATATTTGGAAATACAGTATCCCCAGAAACCAAAATAAACTTTGATGAGTAAGGATTAGATGTTGGGTCAAATTTTTCTTGAAATCCTTCTTGTTCTAAAAATACTATGTCATAATGCCGACAATATTCTTCTAGGTCTGGAATATAATGATTGGCATAGTTCCTGAACACGCAAATTTTCTTCTTAGAAGATATAAGATGTTTATAAAAAATTTGGTCAAATTCAAATTTATGAACTTTTTGTACACCTGTTGTCGGGGATATCACTGTTATGTTATCTCTAGTGATTATTGTGTAATTTTTTGTCATTATCTTGGCATAGGAGCACCACACGAAGAACACAGATCAGAGTCAGTCACAATGGCATCACAAACAATACAAGTCTGGGAAAAAGGTAAAGTCATACAAGTAATTATTCATGACAAAGGCCCGGAAGGTTAGTTCCGAGCCTCAGTTTCATTGATTGGAGGTCGAATGAAATTTGTTATGAGTCCTTTGAGGACTTCGACCTTTTATTGTTGCCAACATTAAAGAGAACCAAACAGTTCAAAACAATGATGGTGCCCAGCAACAGAGTGGCTCCTATGACTTCAAGCCACCACATATGGATTTAATTTCTTCCCATCTTACGCGGAACCACGTTTTTAATCGCATCCAACGTGCCATCCTCTGGAGTTCTTTCTCGTCGTCTTGGGGATTGTGATAAACCTGCATCTTCTCTCCTATGTACTAATTTATCTGTCCATCCATGTTCATGCTCAAGAAGATGAGCCAATTTGGGGTTGAACTTGGATACTTCATCAAAAAACTTTTGATTTTTTTGTATTATGATAGTCATGATTGTATTTTAATTGTCTCCTTTGTTTTTGTCAACTGACTGTCTCAGTGTTTGTTCAAATTCAGACCATGGCTTCAATTCAATCTTATGACAATAAGAATGTTTTCTGTCTGTGTCAAAATGCAGTGTGACTCCAATCTTTTGCAAAAACTCAACAACCAATGCTGGAGGAATTTTAAAGTCGCCACCTTTGTGGTTATGACGAGTGTGCCAAGACTGTTGCACTCTGTCATTCCATGTCACAGTCATGCATCCTTGATCAGAATATGTGCCTGACACATAACCATAGGACAGTTTGTCTGAGTCCACTGTGTAGGTGCCTGTGTCTTTAGTAGGCTTCTTGTTCAAATTTTTCTTCTGCATATTTTTCTGCGAATTCGTACAATTCCTTTCCTGCAAGGCCTTGCGATTCTCCTGCTTCACAGCCTTCTTCAAAATATCGCTCCATCAACTCATCGTTCACAGGATGACTCATGCTTCTTCCTCTTCTTCTGTGAATCTGTCTGACAGTTCGTTGGCATCCAACATTTCATCTACTTCGTCTGGTGTCATCCATTGAACACACATTTTCACTGCCATCATAGGATCCAACATGCCGTCTTCAACCATTTCAATCAGTCTGTCTCTGGCATTCATGACAGCACCTCATCAATCTGTGCAAAGTAGGCCCACTTGGTTTCACCTGCTTGAGTGGTGTAAGTGACAGCACCTTGATAGCCTAGGTCTGTGTCATATTCATCTATGTTAGGACCAAGTTCACCTGCTGGGTCGCCTTCAATCACGCCGATTGAGATTGACTTGATGGTGCCCTCAAGGGCACCAACTCTGATTGTATCTGATAGTTTGATTCTCATTAAGCCACCTTCTCCAAATGCCCTGCTGGCACTCTCCAACGAGCGGAGCCTGTGTTGAGTGTGGCATATTTTTGTGCCAACTTCTCGATTGTGCCTTGGACATAGGTTCCTTTGTTGTAGAATTGAGCCTTTTGGCCTACTCTAAAAGAACTGATTGCTTGATTGTGAAGATAAGTTCTTCTCAACTTAATGTCCTCAGCAATCATTAAGATATCATCCATAGAACAATTCTTTAGTAGTTCTCTGATCTGCTGTCGAACTTCACCGTTGTATTTTTGTATCATACACGACCTCCTTTGTCTTTGTTTGATAATACTATTATATGTCCTGTTGGTAATCTGTCAACCATGTCAAATGTCTTGGGTTTCAACACATCTGTAGGCCCAAACACCTCCCACATCCATGGTGTCTGCCACAATCTGTTGTCTGGTGACATCACAGGTCTGCTTGTTATAATATATGTCAGCACCCTGCATCTGTCCACAGGTCTCATCCATGCAGTAGTCAACTACCATGGTCCATGATTCCAAAGTTGAAATGTCTGGCTTCTCCCATGACAGTTGTACCCGATTGAAGTCGTTGTAGGTTTCTGCATATTGTTTGAACTCCCACAATAACTGGTAGGCATATATTATAGTCACGGTGCCTAGTAGTGCCCATAACCATGTGGCCCATTTGACTGTCTTGTAAAAAAAAGATTTTTTGTTATTGGCCATTCACAATCTCCACAATCCAATCATTGTTTGAGACATGGCCTTTGTAGTTGACGCCATATTCATTCATGGCATTCAATGCATAATCATCTGCCCATATGTTTCCTCTGGCACCCGACTTGGCTGGAGCGGTCCATCCTGCAGGCATCAACACATCACCATTGGTTCTGTCGATGAAACCATGCACTCTGCGAGAGTAGGATCCGTCATCCATGTAGATCATTTTGATGTATCTCTTGCCTGTGTTGTATTCCACTCGGGCATTACCCTTTGCCAAATGAGTGAACTTCAATTTTTGTTCATTCATTATGATCTGAACGCCTTCTTGTAGTTTTGCCAATCTATCAGCAAACTGTGGATTGTCGTCACCCTTCACAAATTGCGTGAAAGTGTCTGTTTGTTTTGTTGTATAACTCATTGTCATGTTCAACCTCCTTGTTGTACATACTATAATAAGTCCAGACCTAGATGTGTCAACCGTGATTGACATATTATATTAAGACATCATAATACAGTCATGGAAACAATTATAGCCATCATAGTGATTGAAGTGGTTTCGATTTCGTTGTTCGGCATCAAACTTCTATCTGAAATCACCATACCTGGTTGACAGATTAAAAACTGGTAATAAACTAGTTTGTGGAGGTCGATGTGAAGCATATTCACAGGTGACCTCACGCCTTGTGGATTGACAGGAGGCAAAACATGAGTAATAAAATATTACCTGGCAAAAGTAATAAATCATTACTGCCAGATTTTCGCGAAAATTGTGACCGCTATCTTGCCATTGCCTTGAGTGTGATCAGTGCGATACAAATGTACTGAAAGCCTGTACTGAAGCCTTGTTATAATATGTACTGACACCTGTACTGAAGCCATAAATATGTACTGATGAAGATATTTGAACTGTTTGAAGGTGTTGAGGAGTCATCCAGAGGTGTGTTTGCCAGAGACAGACGCAGTGGCGGTGCTCCTAAAATTAAAAGAAAGTTTCGTTGTACATCAGGACCACGCAAAGGTCGTGTGGTAGCGGACCCTGCCACATGCAACAAACCAATCGATGTTGCACGTAGAATTGCAGCCAAAATGACAAGAAAAAAGAAAGCAGGTCAGGCATCCTTCAAAAGAGCAAGGACCATGAGAACATCACCTGTGACAAAAATCCTTAAGAAAGTTAATCCCCTTAGACGATCCAAAGCTAGAAAAATCAAAGGCATCTAATCAAGACCCTAATAGCGGGGCCTACATGAGAAATATAAATTGCAATAGCGGGGCCTTGTTGATGTTAAATATCTGTATGAAGTTTACCGAAGTAATAGGTCCAGCACCAGCTGAAGTGTGTCGTTCTTCTAAGCCAAATTCAGCACTGCCAAAGTCATGGTTGTCATCTTGTAAAAGTCAAGGACTTAGATCACGCACAGGCAAAAAGTCACACAAAATAGGATCTAAAAGAGTAACTGTGGGTGGCAAAAAAATCAAAGGCAAAAAATACGGTGGGCCTTTGAATGATTACTCTTAATCATACAACTCCAAAAGCAAGTATTCTTCCCGGTGGTTCGCTTCCGCTTTGCAAATAAGAACAAGCATGCTTTGCATGTTTGATTGACTCAGCAAAAAATTTCACGATTGCATTAGACTTGCAAGAAAGATTGTGGTTATGCTGAATTTCTTTTTTGCTTTGGTTCCACAAATGTTGCATGTGATCTTTTGAGGTAATAATTGACTTATTGTTTTCAAATCCCAATATAGTCATGGCATACATATCTGTGTTGTCCAAGTGAGTCATATCCAAAACATTTTCAAAAGTATTGAAACCCATTCTTTGCAAAACATGATTGCATTGATATACCCCAACTGGGAGCACCAAACAACCACTGGCCATAGCGAATAAAGTTTTTTCGGACAAAGAGTTAGAAATTTCTTGATTGCCTGTGTCTGTTAAAATAGTGAGCATACTTTTACAGAATAGATTGGGGAGATTATGTTCAATAAATCTATAAAAGTCACCATGAGAAGGTGTTGGCAAATTGTAGTATTCGTTTTCCATTTGTAAAAAATTCGCACGCAAGAATCTGTTTTTTCGAATGTGCTTTGGATTATAATACTTTGACTTCTCAATTAATTCTTTGATTGATACTAACGAATCATTATTACTCCAGTTTGTCAAAAGTTCATCGACAGGAAAATTTTTTGCCAACCAATGGCTTGCTAGTATTCTATTGCATCGTGTGGCATGTCCAATTGCATTAGCTATAGAAACATCTTTTGTTTTTGTTATGTCTATTTCATTTGTTTTCAAAAGATGATTGATGTACAAAAAATGCGGATTGTAGTAATGCACATTGTCTAAACTGTTCAATCCTTCATGCCAAACTGTGGTCAAAAAAATAATATTTTTTTCTTGTTGCATCAATTGTTCGACCAAAGGAACATCATTAACTTTTTTTGTTGTTTTTGGAGGGAAAGGCGATGTGTTGTAATGGTCTGTGATCATACAAAATCTAGTGTTTTTGTCAAACTGTGACAAAAATTCTGCATCACTCATCTCAGGTTCCATGATTGCTGTAATAGCCATATAAGATAATTAACCTAAGAAAATTGTTTTGATATTTTTTTGGTGTACAAACCGATTGAGTGGTCAAACACACCATCAAATGGCTGTCCTTTTTGCAGTGCTCTCCAGCGACCACGTAATTTGTCTTTCATTCTCTGCCAGTAGGACATTTTTCGCACATTGCCATAGTGATTGATGTAGTGTAGTTCGCCCACATGTTTGAATCCCATGATGGCAAACGGCACACCAGGCACAACATCATTGTTGTTTCTAAATCTATGTGCTTCGATTGCACATTCATTCCATGCTTTGTGGAATGACCATCCACCCACCCTGGGAGAACCATATGTGAAAAGTTTTACGCTGTTGCTGAGTTCATGTGCAATGTACAGTGCAAACAGATGTGCCATGGCTCCACCCAGCGAATGTCCGCACACACTGACTTGTTTGGTGTTCATTTTGTTTTTGACTGCCACTTTGATTGCCCAATCAAGATTTTTTTCCACTTCATCTTTGAATCCATCATGTGCCCAGCATATGTCTTTGAATTTGGTTTTGTAGGCTTTGAGATCTGCTTTGATATCATTCATTGATGTAGGTTGTGTGCCTCTACACACAATGATCACACGAGTTTTGTCCCAACACACAGCAACATCGGACCCATCCACAGATGAAAATTCACTGCTAAGATTGAATTCTCTCTTGACCTGTGCCATGAATTCTTCTGCTGGCTTGTACACATAGTCTGCAAGCTTGCAATGTAAGGCATAATCATGTAACATCACAAATATTTATTCATGGTTAAATATAAAGATGAAGCGCCGCACTAGATCAATTCTCGAAGAAATCACCACAGCCGCTCCTGGCACAACCAAGCGGAACATTGTTGAGGACAAATCACAACACATTCTGGAATCAGCCATCAACATCATCCAAGAATTTTATCAAGTGTACAACAAGGAAGAGGCTCAAGACCTTCACAAAAAGTTCATCAATTCAATAAGATCTTTGGACGAGAAGAAGTTCTATCGCAGTCTTGCTCGCAAAGATGAGAATTAAACAGTTCCTAACAGAAGCAGTCAACACACATCTCTATCACATTGAAGAAGACATCATTCGCAACGGCTTGGTTGGGGCCAAGAGTGCTGTGAGATATCTGTTTGGCTTGGTGGACATGTTGGAAGGCAACAGCAATGCTGATGTCAGGGCAACTGTGAAATGGGATGGAGCACCTGCGATTATTTGTGGCAAGGATCCACTCAACGGCAAGTTTTTTGTGGGCACAAAATCAGTGTTTAATGCTCGCACACCCAAAATAAATTACACATTTCAAGACATTGATCGCAACCATCCTGACAAAGAATTAAACAAAAAATTGAAATATGCTCACAGGTATTTGAGCGGCCTTAATATTAGTGGAGTGGTGCAGGGCGACCTCATGTTTATTCCAGGCATGCTGAAGCCTGAAAGAATTGACGGTGAAGCATTCATGACATTCACTCCCAACACCATAACATATGCTGTGCAAAAAGGCAGTAAATTGTATGACCGCATCACCAAAGCCAAGATTGGCATTGTGTTTCACACCAAGTATGATGGCGACACCATGGACACACTGTCAGCATCATTTGGCGTTGATGTATCAGAGTTCGGCCAAGATGGCAATGTGTGGTATGACGATGCTTATTTCAAAGATTATTCAGGCACTGCTACATTCAAACAGCAGGAAAGTCTCACACTCAAAACTGCCATCAAGAAAATTGATCAATTGGTAGAACAAGTGCCCATGCCACTATGGATGAAACTCAGCACCAACAAAGACTTTGTGCAGTACATGTTGCAGTTTATCAACACTCAAATCAAACGTGGCAGTGTAACTCAAGATCCCAAACAGGCCATGCAACAGTACATCAACTATTACAGAGACATTCAACAACAAGCCAAAGAAAAATTAAAAACAGACACAGCCAAACTCAAAAGAGATCAGGCAGTGGCAGTGATGGGCAAACTGTTTGCTGAAAATGAAAAGGGTGTGAGTGCCATCATAAGAATACACAATGCCACCATGCAGATCAAAAATAAAATCATTGCACAGATCAATTCAGTGCAATCAACCAAACAGTTCATCAAAACTGATCAAGGATATGAAGTAACATCACCTGAAGGTTATGTGGCCATTGACAATGATGGGCAAGCAGTCAAATTGGTTGATAGGCTAACATTTTCCAAAGCCAACTTCTCTGCACAGAAGCAGTGGAGTCAAGACACCCAAGCATCATAATCTTCCTGTGTGTTGATCTCTCCCTTGATGGGAGTGGTTGTTCTTGCAAACACTCTGAAGCCATGTTCCAACCAACGCAGTTGTTCTAACTGTTCTATCTGTTCAAACTTGCCTTGGGGCAGTCTCCTGTACTGACGCAGTGCATTCATGCGATATGAATAAATGCCTGCATGATGGAACCCATAAGGCACAGCCATTCTACCAAACCATTTGCATTCATGCACATCATGTTTCACTCTATGATGTTCAACTCCGATGCATTTCACAGAGTTGGGATTGGTTTGTTCTTGCTCAGCCATGTCATAGATCAATGTGCCCACATCAAACTGTTTGACCAACGAGTGGCACTCAACAATTTGTTCCGGTGTGATGTAAGGCATGTCGCCTTGCACATTTACCACATATTTGTAGTGAGTGGTGTACACAGCTTCTGCACAACGATCTGTGCCTGTGGGTGTGTCCGATGCAGTCATAACAACATCGCCTCTGAATGAATTCACTGTGTTGGCAATGTCTTCATGATCAGTGGCAACTACCACATCGAACCCTGTTTGGACACACTGACGCCACACAGTTTCAATCAGGGTAACGCCATTGCGTTTGAGTAATGGTTTTCCAGGCAATCGAGTTGACTGCAACCTAGCAGGTATTACTATGACAGTGTCCATAAATTCATTATATACAATTTTAATGCACAGAGCAACTAAATACATCTAGTTGAGTAAACAATTCTAGATATCCAGTTTACTGACCCCCCTTAGGACAAATGATAAAACAAAAGGAGATCTCAAATGCCCGCAACAAAAAATAGGTCAACCAACATGATCAGAAGACAGTCTTTCACTGGAAAGACTCTGACATTTATCGAAGTGACCTTCAACCAGAACTACTCAGGTTCAGCAACAACACCTGAATCAGATGGTTCAACATTTCAAACAGTGACCAATGTTATCAACTCATCAGCTGGTAACGGTGGAACACTATTAGCAATCAACTACTACTTAGGTAGAAAAGCAACTTCAGAAGATGCTCAAATCAACACAGCAGTAACAGCTGGCAACTCAATCGATGTGTATCAATACATTGTTGAAGGTGAAGCTATATTTGATCAACCAGCAT
>Ga0209535_1001300_pt1 | contig 17158 bp, 12 predicted proteins | sample LinPmetageLP28_FD_184041 | JGI IMG/M metagenome (GOLD analysis project Ga0209535, IMG submission 184041) | Marine viral communities from the Pacific Ocean - LP-28 (SPAdes) (version 2) | ecosystem: Environmental > Aquatic > Marine > Oceanic | place: Pacific Ocean | collected 2009-08-22 | reverse complement strand
TTTGCCATTTACCAGAATCTTCTACGTTCCACTCTGATGTCTGTACCTTCCAATCAGGGATATTATCTTTTACAGTAAAAGAAGGTAGGTCCCATATAATTCTATTGTTAGGTTGTGCTGCAAAATTACCATTATCTAAGGCAATAATGTGAGCGCACTTATGTTCGTGCGGTATTTCGGAATGTTCCGTATCTACTATATTACTCTCTGGATGTGCAAAGTCAACGGTAAAGAGGTAATTACCATGATGCCATTTCTTATCTTTACCTATATATTTTCCGTGTTGTCCACTTAAAACATCATAAGTAGTAACAGCAGGGTAATAACTAAAAGAATTCCAAAGTTCCAATTCATCAAGTCTTTTAATGGGAACAGTTGATGGTTCATAACCACGTTGAATAAAAGCCGTAATTGGGAGACGATAAAAGACTGCACCGTTCTCCATAATTGCGTGCCATAGTATAGCCCTTCCTGTAATACAGCTAATGCCAAAGACAATACAGTCTTCAACTTCGCCATGGTGTTTTTTATTATCATATAGATACTCCTTTCTTATTTGTGCATAGATTGGTGGTATGTTTGCATTTAAGTACGCCATAATAATTATCCATTTATTTTTCCCCAGTTATCACCTGATTCATAGTCAACTTTGTTAGGGATTTTTAATTTAACAGCATTCTCCATAATCTCAATAATTTTTTTAGCTTGCTGCGGTGATTCTACAGAAATATCAAGTTCATCATGTATTTGTATGTGTGGCACAATACCTTCTCGATATAAATCTAACATAGATTGCTTAGTCATATCTGCAGCTGATCCTTGTATTAATTTGTTTAAAGCTTTGTAAGTCATAGCCCTTCTAATGTTTGCTTTTTTAGCTTTAGGATATTTTTCAAAGTAGGCCGCTTCTGCATCTGCTTTACTCATAGGTGCAGTAAATTTACCATTGTTCCATTCTGCTATTTCCCATTTATCAAACCTACATTTTCTACCGCCAAATGTTTTTATATATCCAAACGCAGAACCATCTCTTGATATCGCATCCATTAAATCTTTTACAAATGGTACACTATCGTGATACTTATTAAATAATTTTGCAGCTTCATCTTTTGTAGACAAACCTAACTCTGCTTGTAGTTTTGCTTTGCCCATACCATAAAACAATCCAAGGTTAATTGTCTTAGCTTGTGTTCTAGATATGTTTGCCATATCTGCAACAGTTTGATGGAAATCTACTGTGTTATTTTGAAACCTTTCTACTATTTCTGTAACTTCCTCGTCACCTTTAAATTTTGTAGCTGCATAATGTACAACTAATCTTGGTTCTTGTTGACTGTAATCGAAACATCCCCACTGATGATTATCTTCTGGTATAAATAATGATCTAATCATTGGCCCTAGCTGCTTGTTCCTCGCTGGAATTTGCTGGAGGTTTGGATTAGAGTATGAAAATCTTCCAGTTACAGTGCCTCCACTATCGCCTCTAATAGGATTTATGTCAGCGTGTATTCTACCTTTGTATTGATACTTAATAATTGTATCAATAAATGTAGTATGCGCCTTGTTTATTTCTCTAGCTTTTGCTATTCTTTGTACTACAGGATTTTTATGTTCTTGTAAAAAATTTTTAGTAAAGGAAGGTGCTTTTGTTTTTTCAGTTCGCACATAAGATAAATTTAACTTGTCAAAAACTTTGGCAATCGATCTTGCTGCCCATATTTGAGGTTCTATTCCTGTTTCTTTTTTTACTTCTAGGAGTAACTTTTCTTCTTGTGATGCTAACTGTTTCTTTAATTTATGAGCAGCTTCAACGTCTACGCGTACTCCCTTAAACTTCATATCAATTAAACAAGGAAACAATTGTGTTTCAAGATCAAATACTTTTGTCAGATCTTGTGATTTAATTTCTTTAGATAATGTTTTAAATAAAGATAAAGTTAATTCTGCATCTTTTTCTGCATATGTTCCTACATACATTGCAGGTAGTTTCCACATTTCAGATTTTGCGTCTATACCTGCCTTATCGGCTGCTGCTCTTAATGCTGTCTCATCTTTAACTTTACCAAGATAATCTATTGATAAACTGTTTAAAGAATAATGAAATCTATTTTCATTTACCAATGATGCCATCACCATTGTATCGACAATATGGCCATTTATTTGCACACCATAAGCTTTTAACCAACAGACATCATACATTGCATTATGAAATAATTTTACATTTGGCAGTGCACATACTTCTTTTATCCAACGCATTACCACAGTTTCGTCAAAAAAATTTCCTTCTTTATGGCCAAAAGAATAATAACCAGACCATCCCTCTACAGCTACAGCAATACCTACAATTTCTCCATCACTTATTAATGCACCAGAGCCACGTGATTTTAAATTAGGATCTCTTGTTTCTAAATCAATTGCTATATATTTGTGATCTTTTAAATCCGGGAACGACTCCGGGCTTATCCATTCGGTCTGCGCTTCAAACATTATTTATAGTCCCTTTCTATAATCATTTCTATAAAGTGTATTGCTTTTAATAGATCTTGCTTCTTTCCCTTATCACGATGTCTTATAATATATTTTATAGCACAACCCTCAGGATATAGCAATTCATTCTCTACTACAAACTTACTGGGTTGAATTTTATATTTTTGATAATGTGATCCGCCGATTTGTTTGTCATATGGTTTTATCATACTATTGGTTCTCCTATTGTGTAATGATACTCTGATGATGGTTGCATTATAAATAATCTTTCTTTTGCTCTGGTTGTTCCAACATAAAATAATCTATGTTCAGGATCTGGATCTTCGTATGCTGCTCTATAAATAAATTCATCTTGTCCCTCGATTCCATAATCTGTAAACAAACAAACGTTTTCACATTCTTTACCTTTAGATCCATGTAGAGTTAATAACTGTATCTTTGGTTTAGTCATTAAGTCATCCCCCCTTTCTAATAATGTTTGCATATATTCTTTTGTTTCCTCTGGAAAGTGCAATTGTCTCCAATCGCCTTCTATTAATAAACCATGATTGTTTTTTAATTTTTGTAAATCTATACTCGTTTCTCGCTGCACGCTCTTACCATCTGAGTAACCTCTTGCTACATGTCCTTTCTTAACTACTAGATACTTATATATTTTTTCTGCTTCTTCTGCAGAAATAACTGCACCGTGATTTAATCGTGTCCAGATTTGATACACCTCTAGTATATCATTAGGTAAATTTTTATTAGTTTTACCACTAAACCTTACACCTAAAGAATAAAAATGTTCTGATATATTATTTAATAATTTATTGGTTCTAGCTAATAGCATCCAATGACCTTGAGAAAAATTTAATTCTTCTAAGATCATGTTGTGATGAACCTCACCCTCGGCATCCCTAGGAACCCAATTTTTTTTAATCCTTATACTAAGTCTATCTAATATTTTTACCGCTATATTATGTACGGTTCTTGGAACTCTTCTTGATATTTCTTGGTCATCTCTCTCACCTTCTTGCAACATAAAACAATTAGGATCTGCACCCTGAAATCCATAAATAGTTTGATCATCGTCTCCTGCCATGTAACCTCTCTTACAATTAGATTTTATATAATCAAAACATTTCCACTGATGTGGACTAAGGTCCTGGGCTTCATCGAGGAAGATGACATCGAGTGGAGGACATCTTTCTTCCTCGACAAACTGGTTAATCATATCATAGAACTCAATCATCTTTGATCCTTCTTTGAATGATTTTAAATCTGTCTCTAATTGTATTGTTGTATCTACATCTATATCGTGATGTTTCTGTAGTTCAACTGCAGCACTTTCTATAGAAATTAATTTAGATCGTGCGTATTGTATTATTTGTAAATGTGTATTTTGATATCTTGGATTACCTGCAGAATCTACAGTTGTTTCAAAAGATATATTAGCCCACTCTGGGTATTCTTGTTTAAAACGATTCCATTTCTTACCTTTTAATAATCTAATGTTGGTATCAATACCACACTCAGATGTACCCATTGCATGCATAGTAGATATATATTTTATTTTTTTATCTGGAAATAATTCTACAATTCTTTCCTCTGCTTCTTCTGCTGCAGCTTTACTAAATGTGATATATACTATTTTTTCTGGGTCAGTATTATATTCATTTAATTCTTTAGCTAAATACTTATTTACTAAGGTCCAAGTTTTACCAGTTCCAGGTGGACCCATTATTTTTTTTATTATAGCCATGGTGATTTTTCTATTTTAGTTACTCTAGGGTTAGGTCTTTCTAATTTAATTGTAGGCATCTTTAATATTCTTACAGATTTTGTACCTATCTTAGGAGTATCTTCTTTTGCTTCAAACAAAGATTGTAATAGTCTCATGGTTTTTTGTTTAGGGTATGTTCGTTCAGCCCAAGCTTTAGTTTTTAATAAAAACTTCCAGAAGTCTTTAAATTTAAAATATGTAAAACCATCTGTATCAGTAAATGCAATACCTCGCATAACATCTTTTAATTCTTTACCTGGAGTTTTATTAATATAATCTGCTAATATTTCTTTTAATTGTACATCTAGTTTAGATGATTCTGGTGCAGGGATGGTCTCTAAGTTTGCAAATAGTTTTATTAACAACCTACGCCACATATGTTTCGGCACTGGCATCATTGGTTTACCTATTTGATTCATACATGCTAATGAAAACTTTTCTGGATCATGTAGTGTTGCATCATCTACTTCAACACTTTCACCATCTATAGATGCAAAATATATTGGTGGGTCAGAATCATATTTTCTAATCTCTGTTATCTCCGGTGCAGGTGTATTATCTCCAACACCAAACTTTTGTAACGCACATTTTTTTGCATCACAAAAACTATGTATTGGTTCATCCTTACATTTGTAATTATATTCTTTACTGTCTAAAGATCCAATAAGAGTATTTATTTCTGTTGCATCTAACGGTGGAGTCATAAACTGTTTGTTGTATGAAAACATATGACTTTTCCATTCTTCTTTTTCTGGATATCTTTTCTTTAAATAAACACCTACGTTATACATACAGTTATTTCTTTGGCCATCTGGGACTCCATCACTAAGTAAAGTAACTAAACATGGAGGCATACCTTGAAAGTGATCTTTCTCTTCTTCTTTGTTTTCTATTTTAAGATCATTTAATTTTTCTATTGTTAAAGATACTTGTTCGTGTAAATTAAAAAATTGTTCTAATGTTAGGACATTTCCATCTAATCCATGAGCATATCTAACTGTTCTTTCGTTTGCATGATAAGGAAGATTTAAGAAACTACCAGTGTCCCCTCTATCTACTCTTATATAATCTTGTTTAGGAAATATTTCTACACCTGCAAACCCCATTGCAGATGCAATAAGTTTTAATTTTACTCTCATAACCGTTGCAGGAACAAAATCTTTTGTAAATAAAAATGCATGTGCTCCACCTGACTTTGATCGAAACACAATCATAGGTATATTTTTTTCTTTTAATTTTTTTATAAATTTTTTATGATCAAAAGGGTAAGTATCTATGTCAATACAACCCCATTTACATTTATTATCTTTATTTATTGGAACAATACCTAATCCTGGATCGCTACCTTTAAGATGTTCTTCCCATAATTTTTTTGTTACAGGATTAGATATTGTAAATGATTTAGTTTTATGCTTACCTTTTTCACTAAACTGATCTGTTTTTACAGTTTGACCGTAAGCACTATTTAAGCCTTCAAATATATTTATAAATTTTTTTAATTCTATCATTTCCACTCGATTGCGTAGGCGGCCTCCGTCTCCATTGGCCGCCCACTATTCACACTATTTGCTAGCTAAACTAGTGTAGAATTTCTTAGCACGTTCATATAAAGCTTCGTTTTTAACTGGACCAATCTTGGTAACGTTATAACCGTACCATTGATTGCCTTTACCAGAATTTAAAACCGAAGTTAATTTATAACTGTGGCTAAAAGATGATGGATTATATGGTCCATTCTTACCTTCAAAGGTAATAGACAACATCATAGAATTCCATCCTCTGCTTATTTTACCTTGAGATGAACTCATAGATACTAAAGCTTGTTCGATAGAATCTCCATCAGCAATTAGGACATAGTGTTGACCAACAGTTAAGATATAATTACCATTATCTAATCGGTCTTTACCAGATCCATCTTTAGTTGTTTTTGATAGAATCTCAGAGTCGTCTGCATATATGTTTTCTGGTCTATTAGAACCAGTTCCAAAATCAGCCCACTCTTGATACTCTAACTTGTAATGACAAGGAATAACTTCTATTCCTTTTGCTCCATCATATAGTTTTTTTGTAACTATATTTAAAAACATACCAGGTTCTGCACCTTCAACATAATTTTGATTACGTCTTTGTGCTTCTCCTGAGCCATTTTGTAAAAGTTTTAAGATAGGTAAAGCCAAACTAGTTGTCTTTACATTCTCAAAACCTGCTGCAGCATCATCTTCAAACAATATTGATGAAGGTAATCCTGCTTCTTTCTTTGTCGTCATTTGCTTCTCGTCACTCATATCTATCTCCTAGTGATTTTTGTACTGTTACCTGCGTAAGTTTTGAATAAATCAGAGGGCATCTCACGTCCAGATTCGAGACGCTCCCTGACTACTGCTTTAAGTGTCTGAGGATGAACGCCAATTTTCTGGACGGGTTCATACCCCTGACCTTGTGCAAGGTTTGCGTATTCGCTTGCCTTGTTGTCTTCGCCTCGACCAAAGGTAACGGTAATATCATTTTTAATAATATCACCTAGGTCGTTGTCTCGAAGCCATGTAAAAGCTGCCTCTTGATTTTCTTGAGGTATGGATGCACCGTATATTTTTTTTATCTCTACGGCCTCACCATCTTTCAGCTTTAATTTTGTAATATGCATTTCTTCCATCATCGTCGGTATTTCAAACTGCGATAATTGTTTTGCTTGTTCTTTTAATTTAGAAACACTTTTTTCTGCGTTAGAAATTTCGTCTTCTAAATTTTTAAGTTTTATAACTTTATCGGATAATGACTTTGCAGCATCCGCTTGTGTTACAGATTGTATTCTATCTTGTTCATAGTCTATTTGACTCATCGATTTCACCTCTTTCATGTATGTTAAACTCGGTTGGGTAATACATTTTTTCTTGCCTGTCCCAAGTTAACGTTGTGTACTTTCCATTGTTAATATCACACGCAACAGCAATTGCCAAACCAATAACTTTAGGATCTCCAGATAAAAGTAAAAAATCTTTATCAGAAAAATCTTTTAACAATCTTCTTAATTGATAAGTTATAGGTCCAGGACTTCTAACAATTTGTGTATCTTCTCGAAGAAGAACTTTTATTGTACCAAATTTTTGTGCCCCAATAATATTATATTTAGGACGACCTATTTTAGTACCTGGTACTTCTTGTAGTAGATATACAATTGGACTGCTGTTTAATGTTTTTTCTTTCATGCTTGACAATATAAACGTTGATATGTATATTGTCAACTAGAAAGAAGTAAAAAAATGATAAACTATAAATTTAAAACTGTGCCTTATGCGCATCAATTAACTGCGTTAGAAAAGTCATGGGAAAAAGAAGTGTATGCCTATTTTATGGAAATGGGTACAGGTAAATCTAAAGTATTAATAGATAATATATCTATGCTTTATGACAAAGGTAAAATTAATGGTGCTTTAATTATTGCACCTAAAGGAGTATATCAAAATTGGTATAATTCAGAAATACCCACACACCTTGTAGATCATATAGATAAAAAAATGGTGTTATGGCAAGCAATGATAAACAAAACTCAGGCCAGAAAGCTTGATACTTTATTTAAAACTGGTGAAGAATTACATGTTTTAATTATGAATGTAGAAGCATTTTCTACTAAAAAAGGTGTTGATTTTGCACATAAATTTTTAAGCTGTCACAATGCATTGATTGCAATTGATGAGTCTACTACTATCAAAAATCCTGGTGCTAAACGTACAAAAAATATATTAGGTTTATCAAAATATTCTAAATACAGACGTATACTTACAGGTTCTCCAGTTACTAAATCACCGTTAGATTTGTATACACAATGTTATTTTTTAAGTCCTTGGTTATTAGACCATAGTTCTTTTTATACTTTTAAAAATAGATACGCAGTAATGCGAACAGCTAACTTTGGTGGACGATCTGTACAGATTGTTGTTGGTTATCGTAATCTTGGTGAGTTATCAGAAAAACTAAAAAATTTTTCTTACCGTGTATTAAAAGACGATTGTTTAGATCTACCAAAGAAAACATTTATGAAACGTATTGTGCATTTAAGTGATGAACAAAAGAAAGTTTATTCTCAAATGAAACAAACAGCTTTAGCTTTTTTAAATGGTAAGGCTGCTACAACTGCAACTGTTATGACACAACTTATGCGTTTACATCAAATAACGTGCGGACATTTTACATCTGATGATGGTACTACTCAAGTATTAAAAAATAATCGTATAGATGAATTAATAGATCTGTTGCATGAAGTACACGGTAAAGTTGTAATTTGGGCACATTATAGGCACGACATAGAAACAATCGTAGAACATATTAAAAAAGAATTTAATACGGGTGTGGATAACTCTGTTATGACTTACTATGGTGATACCTCTGTTGAAGACAGACAAAAAGCAATTAAAGAAATACAAGACCCAGATAGTCCTGTTAGATTTTTAGTTGGTACACCTCAAACGGGTGGTTATGGTATTACATTAACTGCTGCATCAACTATGATTTATTATTCTAATGGTTATGATCTTGAAAAAAGACAACAGTCAGAAGCTAGAATAGATAGAATAGGACAAACTAAACCTATGACTTATGTGGATATTATTGCAGAAGATACTGTTGATGAAAGAATTGTAAAAGCTTTACGTAAAAAAATTAATATAGCTAGTCAAGTAATGGGTGAAGAATTAAAAGATTGGATATAGGAAATTATAGGACTTACGTATGGCGCGCTCAAATTTTTGTAATCAACATAACGATAAGACTTGCCATACCAGCTACAAGCGTGCCAACTGACACTAATAGAATACTTTCTACTCTATTAATCTGTTGTTCTAATTTTAAAATTTTATCGTGAGTTTGCTTTTGCATAATTCTGCAAAGCTTTTCGTGTGAGTCTATTCTTTGTATTGCGTTATCTTTTGGCATATTTTAAAATCATCTTCTACTATTTCCTGCTCCTGGGGAAACATTTTTATTACTAGAGCGATTAGCTTTATTACCACCGCCGTCTCTTCTTATAGCTGCTTCTAAATCTTTAGCTGCTTGTGCAGCTGCAGCTTCTTCTGCTGCTCTATTACCAAATATAGCACCAATGTCTTCTTGTGGTGCAGTTTCTGCGGCTTTAACTTCCGTAACATCACCTAAAAAATTGTAAAGTTCTTGAACTTTTTTTATACTAGCTTCTGTTTGTGGAGCATCTCTGTTTTCAATTTTATCTATTCTATCAAGTGTAGTTTTTGAAATACCATCACCAAATGCAGATTCAACATTATATCCTGCCATAGGTCCTGTAGTTAACCTACCTATATCATCAAATCCATAACCTTGTTCTTCTAAACCTTGTTTTGTTGCTGCTTGCATTGGATCTTCTTTAATTGCATTTAAAGCAAAACTAATACCAGGTATTCCTGTTGCAAAAGATAATGCACCACCTATTAAAGATTTAGTTAAGTCAATTGTTTTACCACCAATCTCTATAGTGTTATCAAAACCTTCTTTTACTTTACCACCTAATGCAATTAAACTATCTTTAAATTTATCAACACCTGCTGCACCTAAATCTTTAACGCTGTTGAAGGCATCACCTATTGATTTTGTTTGTTCTGGTGTGTCAAAACCTACATTTGCATCACTTGCTATAACATCTGCTTGATTCATATTTGCCATATCCATAATTGGATCTCGGTATATGTCTGCTTCAGGAGCATTACCAAATCCTAAAGAAGGTGGTTCATCAGCTCTTGTATCAATTGTTTCTGCACGACCTGTTGATAGGTCTATACCATCTAAATAACCTTCTAATCCTGTAGTCGTATCTCCATAGGTAGCAACAGTTGGTTCTTGATATTCTGGAAAACTATCCGCACCTAAATCATCCATAGTACCTGTACCACCATAAAGGTTTTGATCTGCAAATTCTGCGCCTGGTGTTGCTTCTCCACCACTCATACCATCAACTCCACCTACACCATAAGATGTGTTAAGTGGATAATCAGCTAATTCATCTATAGCTTGTTGTGTCAACATACCTTCTCCTGGTGCTGATATAGGACTAATGCCTTGTTCTGCTTGCACGCCAATTCCTTGATCTAATAAATTTTGTTCAAAATCTGTATTACCTGTATCTGGTGTAGTAATATCTATATCACTTCCACCTCCTCCGCCGCCACCACTATCAACAACTGGTTGTGTTACATCAACAACAGGTGCTGCTTCTTCAACAACTGGTGGTGTAAATTGTAAAGATTGTGGTAATCCAAAACCTGTATAGTATTGTGCTATACCTCTACCTTCCCCTATGTCTTGTACATAGTCTTCACCAAATAATTGTTGTCGAATAGCATCTAGAGCCGGATCAGAAGCTGCAGCTTCTTGAGCCTTAACCATTTCTTCTGGCGATCCGTCTTGAAAACCAACCCTGCCGCCTGTTGCAAATCTTTGATTATATGTAACAATACCTAAATCATCAATTGCTTCTTGTTCGCTTTTATATTGTTTACCACTTATAGGATCAGTTAAATAATATTGTTCTTCTTGAGCTGCTTGAGCTGCTAAAACTTTATCTCTAATAACATTTGCTTCAGTAAGGCTCATCATATTACCACTTGGATTCATATTGGGTAACATACTTGGTTCAGGCATTCCTGTTAATGAGTCTGTTGGTTCAGGTGGTTTTGGAGGTGTTAAAGAATATGGTTGATTCTTATTCATAATATCTTGTATCATTTTTTCTCTCATACCTCCCACAGCAGGTATACCTCTCATAGGTCCTGGTGTAGAGTCATACGTTTTTGGATTTAAACCAAGTGTTGAAAGACCACTAAAATCATAATTTCTAGACATTTGATTTAAAGTTCTTTCAGCATTATTTCTTCTAATGTTTTCTTGATAGGTTTGTTGCATTCTAGCATCTACTCTAGGATCGCCCATCGCACCATTCTGTAATCTAATTCTGTTTATTCCCATAATATTTTATACCTTAAATTTATCTGTTAAACAATAATTGTTCCTTCTCTATACTTGATAGTTGACTGAATGGTTTAGTTAAAGCTTGGTTCTGGCCGCTTGCTGCTAGTACAGGTGTTGCGTCTGTTATCTGGCTGTTTACTATAAGGTTGGTGTTAGATTGTAGTGCTGATATAGGTGTAATACCTATTTCAGATTCTTGTTCAAAATCCATTAAATTTAAATTATCTCCTTCTAATGATATTCTTCTATTGCTATTAATAAAATCAGTTATAGATGGAATAACTTCATAAAATGGATTAGGTATATCAACTCCTTCTTTTTCATTTAAATCTCTATTGTTTTTTCCAATTTGTTTTATAGTAAAATCACCAGGACGTTCTGGAGTAAATACTCCACTGTACAACTCACTTAATGTTTTTTTATTTATCCCTCTTCTTTTTACTTTTTGTCTTATTTTATATTCAGGCACACCTAAAGTTTTAGCTGCTTGAATATTTGAATACATTTCTTTTAATTTTGCATATCTAATACCTTGAGTATATTTAAAACTATTCATTATATTTTTAGGATCTAATCTTCCTCCTTTTAAAACAGCTCTTTTAAAAATACTTTCAGCATCTCTTAATCCATTTCCTAAATCAGTAGTCATAAATGTTAAAGCCCTTTCTGGATCTGATTCAATAGTTCTAAAACCATACAAAGAACCAATCTCATCTTCTAAATTAAAAAGTTTACCATATTTATCTGTCTTGCCAGTAGCTGCCTGACTTAACCTTTTTAATTGTGATAAAGAACCAGGTTTTAAAGACTCTCCAATGTGTAAAATTCCTTTTCCAATTTTTACCATTGTTTCATCTTCATTATTCCAAACTCTTACACCTCCTCTTCCAATGCCTCTTCTTATAGTTGAGTCTACTAATGCTTCTGTAAATATTGATTCAGAAGTGTATGGCTGTAATAATTCAGTTATACCCTCTTGCATACCTTTACCAAGTGATTCGAATGTTGATTCTTTGTCTGCACCACCTGCAGAAATTGCATTAACAACAGTATTAAAAGGCCTAATTAAAGTATCGTAAGCATTCGAATAACTAAAATCTACATATTTTACATACCCATTTTCATCTCTACCTACAGGTAGTAGTGTAGAATTTTTAGACCACTCTGGAACAAACTTTCTTAATGCTTGCATTTCTTCATTAGTAACATCATTTTTTGATTTAAACATTTCTACTAATCCATATGGAACACCACCTACAGTTGCACCAAAACTAAATAATCTTTTCATTCCAAGATTTCTTATTTCAGGTATTCCAGAATAAATTTCATCTAAAGATCTTTGTAATATATTATTACCTGTCCTTAATATTTCTAATGGAAAAGCTATAAAGTTTCCAAACGGAGTTTGTCTTAATGCTCTTGCCGTTCTACCGACATAAGCATAATTTGGCACTTGATTTCTTGTTAAGTTTCCTGCGATTTCATCTAAAAAATTTTCATACAATTCTTTAGAATTTTGAGCTGTATTTATATATTCTTTTCGAGGTGCAATATCTTGAAAGTATTTTGCAATTCTAGCATTTTCATCTGCTGTTTTACCTATTGATGCAATGGCTTCAGCATTATTATCTAATATACCTTTGATATTACTTTCTTTAATTCCTAAATTTTTAACTATTGTTCCATGTCTATTTCTTTCTAGACTCCAATTTATAATTTTCCAAAAATCATCTTCAGCAACATACGTGTCTTGTAGTTTTTGATAAGTAGCTAATAATCCTTTTTTTGTTCTATCTGTTATTGTTTTAGGTAATTTATTATATAATTCTCTTTCAACAGCGGCAGGGTTTTTAAGTATATCTCTTAATAATCTTTTTGTTTCTGTTGCTTGCACTTGCGAATCTACAACACCAACTTTTAATAATTTTTCATATAGTTTTTGTTGTTCTTTATCTAAAGTTCCAAATATTCTTTTACCTGTTAAAGAATAAGCTTTTCCTACAGTTCCTTCTCCCCCTAAAACTTTTGGTAACAACATTGATATATCTCCGTAATTAGGAAAAAATGCACCATTTGCAGAAACAAAAGCACCTGCACTAATTAAATTTCTAACGTGAGTTAGAGGAGATAAAATTGTTTTTGCAACTTGCGAAGCTGCTTTTGGAGCAAGCACAGCGTATTTATAAAAAGTTCCTACATTACTTTTATTTAACCAATTACTTGTTACATCAAGAATACCTTCGTATTGTGGAGCTTTTATATATAAACCATCTAAGTCATTAGGCATAGATGTAGTATTGTCGTAACGCTTCCATTTAGTAGCATCAGTTTTTAAGTTAGGATCAATTGCATCTAATTCATCTAAAGTTTTTGCAAAGCCTCCGGGCGCTCTACCTATTTGAGCCATTCGGTTTAAATATTCAGTTGTATAATTTAAATTTGCTTGCTTACCTATTGTAGAAAAATAAGTATAAGATGGATCTTTAATAATACCAAACAATTCTTTCTGCCATTCATTTAATTTTTGACGATCTAATATATTATCATCAACTTTTACATTTGCTATATCAGAAGCAGATAGATCACTTTCAGATAATTTGTAAGGTGTTACTTCATCCGCTGCTATTTTTTTAGCATAATTTTTTGTTGCTTCATCAGCTTCTTTTAATAATTGTTTTAAATTAGGAGTTATTGCAGCTGCTTCTTGTTTAAATTTTGCTAGTTGTTCAGGCGTAGCAGACTTCCCTAAACTTTTAAGTTGTTTATCTATGTATTCTCTTCGAGCTGTTTTAATTTTACCTTCTACATATTTTCTTCTACTTCTAGTAAACATTTCGTTTGTAGTTTTAAAATCATCAAAAAATTTTAAACCTTTTTGTTCAAATTTTTCATAAACAGTAGTTATATACCTACCAAAATTATTCCCTACTGCATCTAATGTATCCGTGTTACCTAAAAGATATGTCCTACTACTCATATTATCTACAGCGAGTCTCATTTCTTGTAATGATTTTATTAAAGGACTAACAAATTTATCCGCATCTTTACCTTTTACTCCACTAGATTTTTTTAATATATCTTCTAATTGTGTTAAATCTTTTGTTTTTTGATAATCATCAATTTTAAATATTCCCTCTCGTCTAACTTTTTCAGCTAAGTCGTCAACTCCAACTCCTTTACCTCCAATGTCTTTATGTTTTTTAATAAACTTATCTAATCTTTCTACAATTTTTGGATCTGCTTTTGTTGCAATAAGTTTTTTTTCTAAATCTTTATATGTTCTTATTGCTTTTAATTTTTCTACAGCAGACTTTCTTACATCTTCTTTTAATAGTCTTGCAGATGCTGGATCATTAGGTTTAAGTATTCGCTGTAATTTTTCTCTAAATAATTGTCTTTTTTGATCTGTATTTTTTAATTTAAATCTAGAACCTAAAAATTCTTCAACAACATCATCACCAACATTTTTTATAGCATCATCTAATTCTTTTACAGAATTACTAGATGCTGCATTAATTGCTTTTTGTTCACCTTCAAAAAATTGTTTAATTTCAAAATCAGATTTTTTTTGAAACCCTTCGGGGCGAAAACCATAATCTGGACCATACCTTTGCATATCTCTACCGACAGAAGTTTTAGCAAATTCATCTAATCCTTCAGTTGGTTTTCTTAATTTTTGTAAACCTCTGCCAGCACCTACTAATGCTAGATTAAATAAAGCCCCTTCAGTACCAAACTTTAATCTGTTTAATAATCTCCTACCTGCTTCATCTCTTCCTTCTTTATCTACACTTTTATCCATCATAGTAATTGCAAAAGGTTCAAGAGATGTGCCTCTAGCAATATCAGCAAATGTTCCAATATCTTCATCTGCAACTAATGCTTCTCCAACTCCTCCACCTATAACAGCTCTACCTGTAGGGCTCATTATTTTAGCACCTACTCTAGATAAACTTAAATATTTATTTGCTTGTTTAGCAGCTAATGCTTTCTTTGCTAAGTTTTGTGCAGTTTTGTTTGCTATAGATAGACCAACTCTAGCTCCTGCGTATGCAGGTAAACCTATTTGCGTTAATGCTTGGGTAATTTTACCTACAGTTCTAGCTTCAGCTTCATCATCAAAAGGATTAACTTCGTCAAACCATTGTTCTACTTCTTTAGCTGTATTAGTATCTCCAACTAAATCATAAAGTTCTGCACCTAATGATACAACACCTTTAGGAATATTCCAAAGTCCTGTTGCAACACCAGCTAATGCTGATTCAAAAAAACCAACTTCTTCTTTATCTTTGTCTTTTTTGGTTGATTCTATTTCTAGAGGAACGAAACCCATAACACCTCCTATTATTCTTTACCGTCGTCTAAACCAGCCACGCCATTTTTAATTACATACTTACCTACATCACCTTTTTTATTATAGTAATATTCACCTTCGACAGGATCATCAGGTAATAAACTATAATTATAATCAGCAACTTTAGAAGCTAAAATTTTTCCAGCTATAACACCTGCTTGTCTTGGAGGAATACCCTCTTCGTTAAGTTCTTTTGCTAAATTTTCTCTTTTAGTAACTTGTGTAGATTCTCTAGTTGCTGTGCCTCGTCCTTCATCAACTATTTTAGTTATAGCTCCTTGTTTTGTATAACCTAAAGCCATTAAATCATTGATCTGTTTACGTAATGCTCCTGGTTCAATACTTTTTAAATACGCTTGAGTTCCTAATAATTTAGCTTGTCTTTCTGCATCTCTTCTATCAGACATAGCTTTTCCTAAAGTTTGTATAGCTGGTGTGCTTGCTTTACCAACAGCTCCAACTAAATCACCACCAGGTTGAGATAATAAGTTAGCACCAAATTGAGCTAAAGCTAAATATTTATTTCTTTTTTCAGAATCCTCTTCATCACCTAGTGCAGATTTAAACATATCAATATAATCTTTAACTGTTTCTTTATCAGAAGGTGTATCTTCTAATTTTGATGTAATTGTTTTTTTAGATTCTTTTTTACTTTTTGGTAAAACAACTTCTGTATCTGCCCCCATAGCTTCTATATCTTTTGGAAAAGAAAGTCCTGTCGATTCAGGAAAAGGTATTGATTTTGGTAGTCCTGTAGAAAAATCTATGTCACTTTCTATAATATCTGCAATTTTTTTATAATTTTTTGGAGTGTATGCCTCTATTTTTTCTTGTAAAAGTTCTTCTTCTGTTTTAGGTGCAACAGGCCTTGGATCATATGCTGAACCTGTTCGATAACCAGTCCTAGGCGTTAGTCCTGCATCAGGTACGATGCCTGACATAATACCAGTCATACCACCACCCATACGTTTTATTCTAGGTGTTGTTATACCACCACCCATATACTCTTCTCTTTGGGCCATGCCACCTTTTCTAAACATCGGTCTTGTTAAAGTTCTAGCCATAATTAAAAGAAACTCTTCACTGCACTACCAATTGCAGCAAAAGGGTTTTTCCCTGTTAGTCCACCGTAGATACCAGCAAGTCCTGTACCAACTCCAAGAGCTGTTTGTAATGGACTAGCTTGTGGCGTTGAAGTTACTTGTGTTGATCCAGGGTATCCTGAAATTAATGATGCAACACCAGAACCATACGTACCTAATCTTTGATAAGGTTCATACGCTTGTGTTTGTGCTGCTTGTCTTTGTGCATCTAATACTGCTTGTGATTGCGCTTGCTGCACGCCGCCCAATCTTCCTAAACCAGATATTTGTTGTTGTGCTAGATTCTGCATACCACCACCAAGTGTTGCTTGTTGTTGCGAGATACCTAACTGATTTTTTAAATCCGCTTGTCTAGCAGCTTGTGCTTGTTGAAAACCTGATTGTAATAAATTAGCTTGTAGTGCTGCTCGATTCCTGTCACTCTCTGATTGGTACTGTGCTTGTAATACACCTTCTCTACCACCACCTAAGTTTCCT
>Ga0209535_1001299_pt1 | contig 17162 bp, 25 predicted proteins | sample LinPmetageLP28_FD_184041 | JGI IMG/M metagenome (GOLD analysis project Ga0209535, IMG submission 184041) | Marine viral communities from the Pacific Ocean - LP-28 (SPAdes) (version 2) | ecosystem: Environmental > Aquatic > Marine > Oceanic | place: Pacific Ocean | collected 2009-08-22 | reverse complement strand
TTAATAGTTCGTTGAACCATTCTTCAGAGCCTTCGTCATCTCCATCACATTCTTGGATGTCTTTCTTTCGTGTTGCTCCAAGTTCCTGTAATCTGTCATTCACCATATTGCCTGCACCACAGTATTCTTCATGAGATGTATCGCCTAAAGCACACACAGAATATGTGACTCCTTTGAACTTGATCTCAGTCTCCATTAGTTGCTTACCAAACTGTGCTCCGTTGTGTGGCATGTCTCCCTGGCCAGTTGTTGATGTAACTATCACAACATCCTGCATTTGAGATAATGCATCCATAGACACATCATTTAATTCTTGAATGTTTACTTCGTGATTGTTATCTTCGGCAATTTGTTTGAAATTACTGGCTACGTCTTCTGCATTGCCCCACATCGACGCCCAAATTATGTTGAGTTTCATATCATTGTATGTAAGGGGCAATGCCCCTCACATGTAAAAAAAATTTATGCCTTTGTACGCATGATCTGGTATTTCATTGCAGATCTTTTTGTGTCCATTGTGGTGAACCTAGTTGCTCTAACATCATAACCTTTTGATCTTAGATCAAAGATTCTTGCCGAAGGTCTTGCAATGTGCATTCTGCCTTCTAAAAATCTGCTGGTAAATGTTTTACCAGTGCCTTTGAATGTGTCTAGTATTCTTGTGTTTTGTGATATCATATATCCCCTTTGTTAAATTAACAAGGCAGTAGGGCGGTACCCTTATTACAGCAATAACCTACTGCCTATGTCTTATAGTAACATGCCTCCGTATTTTGTCAAGTGTGTGTAAAGTATATTTGCCCAGTACTGATTTGCATCTTTGGTAAAATGATTAGACTCAGTCAACTTGTAACCTTGTTTGATTGCATGATGGAAAAAGTCTACGTCGACCAACATGTGATCTTTGCCAACCTGCTCATATCCATTGAACATGTATATCCTTTGATCAGTTCTCTTTGCATATTCATCTAGATTGCTGATACAGTCTTCTGCGATTTCTTTGAAGTCTATTTTATCAAACCCATCTTGCACCTGCTCAGTAAGTGAAGGAATGTTTGAATAAATCTTATGTTCTAATCCCCAAACAGTGCATTGAACAAATGTATCTCCTTGTGCCGAGAATTTATATTTGCCGTCTGTCATAGCAACAGGTTCTCCTAAATCTATTTCAAATCTATTTTGATTTGTCCAACCAATCACTGCAAGGTTGTAATCATTATTTTCAAGATCATGTAAACTTCTTCTCAGTATACTTTGGTTGCTACAATTTTCTACTGCATTGTTCACACACTTGTATTCTAATCTAGATGACAGATATGCAGGCCAACTGTGATCCTTCCATTTTGATTGGTCATCAACACTATCGGTGCCATAGGTAAGTGAACACCCGTTGGTGTATAATAGTTTATTATTCTTGTTCAATTGAGACTTTGAGAGGATATGATTGTGACCTAGCAACTTCTGTGGCTTCCATTGATTTGGTTTCTGCGATATCATATGGATACACTGCCACTACACCCTTGCCTTTTTCGTGTATAGTCTTGCAAAGATTTACTGCTTGATCTTCTGTTTTACTGAAAATTTCTATCATTATTTGTGTAACGAATTGCATCGGTGTTACATCGTCATTGTGAAAAATAACTTTCCACATGCTGGGTTCAAAGTGGCTCACGCCTGTCTTGGATTCTGTTTTAACTTTTATATCATCTGCCATATGTTATACTAACATTATTTACGTGATTGTCAAATGGGCGAGTTGGTACCCGCCCATCTATTTTATATTAATCGATCTTGATTGTTCTAGGTTTTTTGTTGTCTGGAATAATTTTTTCCAATGACACTTTCAATAACCCATCTTTCAACTCTGCACCTTTGATTTCTACATCATCTGCGATTGTGAAGGTCCTGGAGAATTGTCTTTTGGATATGCCTTTGTGTAGCACTCCTTCCTTGTCTTCCTCGTTCGCATCTTTGATAGATCGAATTTGTAATTGCGTATCTGCAAAGTTCACTTCAATGTCCTTCTTACCAAAGCCTGCTAATGCAAGTTCGATGTCGTAGGTATAGTCACCAGTCTTAACAATATTGTAAGGTGGATAGTTTCCTGTCTGGGTAAAGAAATGATCGTTGTCAAACATCGTTTCAAAACGATCGAATACATTATCGTATCCTACTGTAAATGGTCTTAGTTGGTTAAAAATAGATAGAGACTTGTTCATGTTTTGTACTCCTTTATTAAGCAAGTTTCACGCAACGACCCAACCATAGGCGCCGTTACTAATATTATATAGTGTTGGTATTATAAAATACAATAGATATTACCAAAAAAGTTTGGTTAAGATGCCATCGATCTCACAGTAACTCCGGATTGCTCTGGATCTTTTTCTAATTCTGCTCCATACTGTAGTTGTAACTTGCCTTCTATTGTAAAGTCCGATCCCAGTATCTCTGTTCTTGTAAGCACATCCACCATGACTTCTCTGCCATAATCATCTGTGCCCCATTCGCCAATTGGAAACTGTTCGGAATCTCTGTGCCAACCGTAGTATTGTTTTGCCAACTCTTCTGAGCCGAACCAAGTTACTCCTGATGGCTTCACTGCCTGATTACCTGCTCCTGAAATATATCTTACTATGCCGTACATAATTGTCCTTTCGGTTTGATGTGATTGAACATAATGATTATCCAAAACATTATGCTGTATAAGATTAATAATTCTTCTAGTGTCATGTGTGCCCCCTAAAAAATTACGAACAACGCACCAGTCACAGCAATGATAAACCATCCTGTGATTATGCCTGAACCAAATATGATTAAAAATTCTTTGTCCATTTAAGCCGCCTTGTCTAGTTCGATAGTGGCAAGGTATGCCCAATACTCTTGTCCATCTTCTGTTACATAAGTTATAGAACCACCGTGGTCTAAACTCAAATCCAAATTGTCTACTCTCACATCACCCACAGCATCGTCTGTGTTTGTGGACAGTGTGATTGTGGTGATTGTTCCTGTCCTAGTTTGTATGCCCCATGGCTTGTTGACTGTAACTGTGTCGCCTACTTTAATAATCATTATATCTCCTCCGCTATGCCTAGTAATTCAGCAACCAGTAATCCTACTGCCAACCAAACCAAACTGCCTGTAAACAATGCTACCACACATCCTGCGATGCGTATTGAACTTTTTACCAAACTGATATAAAAATGTTTCTTTGAAACGTCTACTGGTTCAGCCATTAGCACCCCTCCGAAATTTCAATTTGGTCAATATCATAATCTTTGCCTACATCTGTATTGTGAATTACTTCTGTGATCATATCTGCAAGTTGATGTTCGTCACAGTACTTGTTCTTTTCATTAGCATCTAAGATAGATCTTATTGCTTCTATCAATTCTTGTTTGATACTCATTTCAACTCCTCTAATCCTTCTGTGGCAAATTCTGACCAAATACCTAAATCGTCTTTATGCATTCTGAACCTCCTTACTTGCCCAACCACATTCTCTGCCATTGGAGTAATAAATTTTTTGTATGCCTGCTGTAGGATACTTCTTTTCAAACAGTTTGATACAACTGTTAAGTGTTCTTGCTATGATAGTTTTGGTTTGTGTGATACCCCAATCGCTCTTGTATATTACTGTGAACTGATTCATTACGCCGCCTCCATCATTGAGTAAGGAACTCTCCATCTACTTGCACCAACTTTGACAACTGCCTTCTTAGGATTCAGTGTGATGATAGTACCTTGTCTTTTCTGGCCTTTTGCTCTGCCAAAGATTACATCATCACCTAATTGGAATGATCTCTTTGTGTCTGCATTAAGTTGATATTCTCGCATGTCTACAGCGAATTTAACTTCTGCAAGATCAGCCTTGCTTAGATTCATTATTTCTGCTTTTAGATATTGTGTGTTCATATACTCTCTATTTGTTATTATAGTTTATAATAACATCTGAGCATGATCTGTCAACAAATGTGGTAAATTAAAAATGCTTGTTTTTCAGTGACTTACTACTGTGAGTCCATCAATTTCTTCTTTTTAATCCAATTTCTGCGTTCTCTTTTGTCAAGTTCACGTCTTTTTGCCACGTTGGATATGAAATATCTACGATCTTTAAGTTCTTGGAAGAATCCATCTTTGGTCATTTTCTTCTTGAGACGTTTGTAATGTCTCATTGCATCATCCCCTTTAGGAATGTGTACTTCGTAACCAGTTGTACGTGGTCGTTCTTGCCATCTTGGTTTGCTACCGGGTCTAATTCTCAACTTTCCTCCTTTGTTCTATGGTTGAATCTTCTCTTATTATAACAGGGTCTACTCCACTGTCAATAGTATCTGGTCTAATTACCAATTCAGTTACTCCTTCGTTAGCAAGTGAGCGAGCATTGTACTGCCATTTCAACATGGTTTTTTCTATTATCTGTCTCAATCCCCTTGCGAAGGTTCCTAGTTCACTTGCCTTTCTGGCTATGGCTTTCTTGGCATCGATTGGTATCTTGAGTTCCAATCCATCTTGTGCAAACAACCATTTGAATTGTTTCTCTATTGCGTTCTTAGGTTCTGATATTATCTTAACCAACTCGTCTTGGCTAAGTTCTCCCAACACACCAATCGTGCTCAATCTTCCTATAAACTCTGGTATCAATCCGTACTTGGTAAGATCAGTTTGATCTAGTTTCTCATACAGTTCTGATGTCTTTGTTAATTTTTTAAGTCCAGCATTGAATCCTATGTTGGTTGCGTCGGACTTGTTTTTTAGAATGTCTTCTATGCCTACAAATGCACCGGAGCAAATGAACAAGATGTTTGTCGTGTCAACTTCTATCATTTCTTGATTAGGATGTTTGCGTCCACCTTGTGGTGGCACTCTTACCACAGTGCCTTCTATAAGTTTTAGGAGGGCCTGTTGTACACCTTCACCTGATACGTCTCTGGTGATTGATACGTTTTCTGACTTACGAGCAATCTTGTCTATCTCGTCTAAGAAGATAATTCCTTGTTCTGCTTTTGTTATATCATATTCTGCAGAGTCTAACAGTTTTGCCACAACCGATTCAACATCATCTCCGACATAACCTGCTTCAGTAAGTGTGGTAGCATCTGCAATAGTAAATGGTACGTCACAGTATTTGGCAATAGTTTTCGCTAACAATGTCTTTCCTGTGCCTGTTGGGCCTATCAATAATGCATTTGATTTTTCAATCTCTATGTCTGCTGGTTTATTGTATATCCTTTTATAATGATTTGCGACTGCCACACTCATTACCATCTTGGCATGCTCCTGTCCAATCACATGTTCGTCTAGGAATTTTTTGATCTTGTGCGGGTCTAGTGACTGTAAAGTTCTTTTAGGTTTGCTTTCTTTGTCTGTTTGATCTTCTAAGATCTGATCACAAAGTTTGACGCACTCGTTACAGATATTAACGTTTGCACCAGCGATCAATTTTTCAACGTCACTGCGATCTTTACCACAAAAATCACAATATAATTCTTTAGTCTTCTTTACCATGTAACCTCACTATCTCTTGTATGGTGTCAAATTTATTATCAATCATGTATACGTTCTTATAATTATCTGCTTTTGAAATGACCATTCTTTTATCTTCTCGATTGATGAAGACGCAATCACACACAGCGATAACTTTTTTTGTCCAGTCAATGTAGTTGATCTGTTCTTCCACAGTTGGTATTGTGTATATCACTGTTTTTTCTTTGAGTGGTACTGCATTGAGGAAGTTGTAAAAATCACTTGGACCAAATCCAAACACACCTATCTTTGTTGATTCGCTAACAAATACGTCTGGTGGTGTGCAAATTGTAAAGTTGGTCAACTCTGTTGTTTTCTGCATCTATTTTATTTTAGTGTCTGTTTGTTTTTTCGTCAAGTTTTTGATGTAGTCATCCTGTTGGATATTCTTCTTAGATGGTTTTGCATCGATTACTTTTGGCCTCCCCCAATAATCTTTCGACAGGGGTTGTCCTGTGACTGGTATGGCCTGTTGGTCTCTAAGTTTATCATTCTCTACTTTGAATTGTTTTCCTCTCACTTTCCATTGTGTGAGTTCATTTAATTGGTTTCGTAAGGCATCGTTTGTTTCAGCGAATTCTTCAAGAGTCTTGGGACGACTTTCTAATTCGTCTAATGCTTCTTGTAATCTAGTAAGCACCTTACGATATCTTTGCCAGATGTCTTGTATCTGTTTATCCTTGCTGTCCAAGTTTACCTTCTATCTTCTTTTCAAGGTCAGCGATATCAGATGGAGTGCTTAGATCAACTTCTGCATTAGCCAACTGCTGTTTCAGTTCAGCATTTTCTTCTAGTGCATTGTGTAGTAATGTTAGGGCGTGTTTGTATTTGCCCCAAAATGTATTAATTGCATCTTGTTTCTCAGTCATTGTTTTTCTCCTTTAATTTCTTTTCAATCTGTTTTTCTAATACCTTTACTTCTGTTGGTGTGTCTACATTAACATCTGCCTCTACTTTGACTATCCTGTCTTTGTATACCACTTCAGTGTCCTTTTTTTTAGAACCTATTACTGCTGTGCCTACTTTCAATCCCTTAGGCTTTGGTTGTTCTATTTTAGGCTCTATGGGTTGTTGTCCCACACTTTCGAAGTCCCAACCATATCTGTGTTTGAGTGAGAAGTTTGCCGCTATCAACAGCAGAACTGCTAGTGGATCAAATACAAATATTATTATGATAATGACCCAACGCACTGCTTTTTCTAACAGGTTGGTGTCTGCTTCTTGTCCGTAGACAAATTCAGCAATGTACTTCAATGGTCCAACGTCTGCTTCTAGTTTGGCAAGTTTGGTTTGTATGATAACTTTTTCTTCGTTCTCTACATCAATTTTAACCTGCTCTGTATCGATCAATCCTTCTAGTTCTAATATTCTAGCATCAATATCTTCTGTCTTGTCTGTGCTTTGTGTCCTAAGTTTCTCTATACTTGCGTTGATAGAATCTATCTGTGATTGATACTTGGTGTCAACTGCTGTGAGTTCTTTGTCTAATGACTCTTGTTCTTTTGTGATCTGTGCTTGTATGTCATCTACCTGTGTTTGGTACTTGCCATCAACATCATTTGTAGTCTCAACATCAGCAAGATCTAATTTCATTTGTTCGTTCACTGCTTCAACATCTGCTGTAAGTTTATCGTTGATTGCAATTATTTCTTTTTGAACTTGCACAGCCACAGCCACTTCGTTGGACAGTATTTGTTCTATCTTGGCATTGTAATCTTTTTTGCTGATCTGCCTTTTGTCACGCATAAGATTAGTCTGTGCTATATCTTCATCTTTCCTAGTTGCCGCTTGTTCTCTCCTATCATTCTGCAGATCAATCTGTGCCTGTGCTGTCTCTTTGATTAAGGCAATTTGTGATTGTGCAGAGTCTTTGATGTTTTGTTTGGTTGTGTCGACTTGTGATAAGAAGTCTTTCTTTTCGTTTGCTATCCTGTCGTATACATTCTGTAGTTGTGTCTGTAAATTTTGTATGACCACACTGCTCTGATCGTTGATTGTTTTCTTTTCATTTGTGATTCTTGTGAATAAATCATTGAGGTTGCCTTGTTCTGTTTGTACCAGTTCGTCGACCCTAACTTCTACGTCTGCTCCACCTTGACTGTTGAGTGTTTCTATCTCTGTGATCCATCTGTTTATTTTGTTTTCTGAACGCACGATCTTTTCGTCGATGGTTTCTAACTGTGAACCCACATTAGTTTCTGCCGACGTTTGTTCGACGTGTGCTTTGGAAAGGAAACCAAATATACCCATTGATGTTATGAACATCAATACCACAACTGCTGATGTTAGATACCCCTTGAGCAACCAAGGTATGATACGCCAGTTCTGATACAACCAAGAGGCCGTGACCAGTTTGCCCACTTCCAATACAGTACCCATGATCATGATAGGTATCGCCGCCGCGGCAAATATGGCCGCCAGTCCTAGTATAGAATAGTAAATGGCCACACCGGATATGGCAAGTGCTGTTATGAATGTTAAAATTATTAAAAACATCGTACGATATTTATTGTAACATTTTTAGGTTAAAAAGTGTAATAAAATTTATGGTTGGACGCCGTCAGTACCAGTTTGGTTACTAATCTGTTCAAAGTCAGCATCTAATGCCACTGTGATGTTGTCAAATATTTCGCCAGTGGTGTGTGGATTACCAACTGTAACATCTTGCATTGAGATTGTGTCATCACTTGCAGGAGTTGCCACCATTCTGTTTCTCACAGTAACAGTATTGGCATTCACCGCCGCCACACTTGAACCATTGTTTAATGATAAAGCAATTTTCTCTTTCAAAAATAGTATTGCTGTGCTTAATGTAGTTGAACCATCCAGTGAAGTAGTTGAACTCGCTGTGCCTCCGCCTAGTGCTGTGCCGAAGTTTGTAAGGAACTCTGCTTGTTCATAACCAATTGTCATTGTGAGTGCGCCTGGAGCCGCATCACCGTTTGCGTTTGTTTGTCCTACGTCTCTCACAGTAAAACCACCACCCAATCCTGCTAAGGCACTTATTAATCTTTCGAATCTAATAAGTCCTCTTTCACGTTCTAGTGCTTTGGCATCTGTGGTTGGACCTGTTACACCTTTTGAACCTGAACCGTTAGTGTCGTAGAAGTAAGGTCCAGTTGTCGCGTCAGATGGTCTTGATCCAATTGGTGTAATACCTCCGGCACTTGTTGCTGTACCTGTTGCAAAGCCTGTTGCGGCGATTGTGACCCTAAAAAAGGTCGGCATTAGTTGATCATTGTCCAATTTGAACGGCATGGTGTAGTCTCCTTATAGTGTGTGTATTTATACTTTTTATTTACTTAATTTAGAAATATATCAAACGCCAGTTGTGGGCACCATATCTACAAGCGTCGCCATATCTTTCTTCGGTGCCATATTGGCCGTTTATCGTTGCTACGAACTCTCTACACGGTCTTTTATTTTGATAGTAGGTACTAATGACTGTGACAGTGCCAGATGTTTTAGTACGTGGATTGTACCATGTGCCTGTGTGTCCTGACTTGTACTGCTCCAAAACAGATTGGAATGTCTGTGTCATTGCGTAGGAACTATCGTTGCCCAATCCAACAGTGAGTGCCGAATTCGAACATGCTCCTAATAATAGAGTGCAGGCTAGCAATACAATTTTCATTTGAGCCTGACTTTCAATAATCCAGACACATAATCCAGATACCAGTCACCCAGTGCATCGACACCATTGAATGCGATAGGATGTATAGGATATCCTTCTATTTGTTGTACTGTGTCTTTGTGATCAGAATCTTTGGCAATAAGCGGAACTATCTGCGTCTTCCATTTAGATCCCAGTGTGTTGAGGAATGGTTTCCAATCAATGTCGTCTTTCTTGCTCACTTCAACAATAATATCTCCTTGTATCACAGGAGCATCTCCACTTTGCAATAGTTTGAAGTCTTTCTTTTTGCTGTTGATAAATGTAGCATCGAACTTAGTTTGGATGCCTTTTGCGGGTAAAGGTTTGTCTGTTAAAAATACTAGAGCACTTGCCATATGTTTAATATACTGTACAGTTCTAATTATGTCAATGTGGATAAATGGCAATTTTCTGTTGCCAGGTAATTGCCAAACCCCGTTAGCCTAAATTAGGCCGCCATTGCAAATTCGAAATTATCGTTTGCGTTTATTTGTTTGAACTGATTGATGGTCGTGTCTTACCAGAAACTCCACAATGTTTTTCAAATCAATCGATCCTATGTCCACCCCCGACATACACATATTTGGTATTACAGTATCCACAGAGTTTGAAATATTCATCCTCGTCTATAACGTAATACACTCTCGGGTGATCACCTTCAAATTCACCGTCACAATAAAACTCGCGGCTGTGTATCTCGATGGTGGAGTGGGAGGGTACTGCCCCCTCGTCTTGCCTTTGTATTGTCATTGCTTCAACGTTTCGTATTAATTATATTATAAAACTAATTGCCTGTCAATGTGCGCCACATAACTTCTTTTAGAAACTTTTTACCAGCCTCGTCTTTGACAATGTTGCCATACAGCGGCCAACCATAATCTTCTGCCTTCTCATCGAGGTATCGCCATCTAGTGACGCCAGTGTTGTGATCGTGTTCGTAGATTTTTGGTTTAGAGTTTGAATCCTTTGAATGTGTCATCAGTAACATCTTGCTTGATGCCACCAACCACATAAGACTCTACTTCTGTTTCTTGTGGTGCTACCTGCAAGGCACTACTACTTAACCAATGCTGTGTCCATGGTAAAGGGTTTTGGTTAGCAGGTCTGTCAAACAATGGATCAAATCCTATTGCTTTCATTCTTCTGTTAGCGATGAATTCTACATAGTCTCCTAATAGTTTTGCATTCAGTCCTATGATTGATCCGTCCTTCATCAAATGTTCTGCCCATGCTTTTTCTTCAAGCACACAGGTCTTGTACATTTCTATAACTTCTTTGTCACACTCTTTTATAACCTTTTGCATCTCCTGATCGTCACCTTTTTGCCAGTTCTTGATGATGTGGGTCGTAAGTGCTAGGTGTTCTGCTTCATCTCTAGCAATGAGTGATATAATTTTAGCAGAGCCTTCCATCAACTGTGCTTCTCCAAATGCGAATGTACATGCGAAAGACACATAAAAACGTAATCCTTCTAAGATGTTTACGTTTACCATTGCGAGGTATAACTGTTTCTTCACATCTTTGATATTGCCCTTGCCTTTTATAAAATAGTCTTCTGCTGTTTTGTAAAAGTTGTCATAGTTTTCTGTTACCGACACTGCTCTCCTAAGAATCTGTTCGTCATGTAAGATAGTATCAAACACTTCACTAGGATCAGCATACACATTTTTCATGATGTGTGTGTATGATCTCGAATGTATAGTTTCAAAGAAGTCCCAAGTAATGATACAACCTTCTAATTCAGGATTGCTTACATATGGTAAAAATGCTAGGCTAGGTCCTCTACCCTGCACAGAATCTAATAGTGTTTGGTATTTCAAATTAGATGTGAATATGTGCTTCTGCTCCGGACGGAACTGTGCATAGTCTCCTCGGTCTTTCTGGAGTGATACTTCTTCTGGTCTCCAAAAATAACCAATCATCTTTTGATTTAATTTGTCTAATGTCGGGTATTTGTACACGTCATAACGTTGTACACTTTGATCTTCGCCAAAAAACATTGGCTCTTTGGTGAAGTCGATATCTTTTCTATTGAATACTGTTTTCATGCTTTGTAATTATTATAGTTGGGAAAAACTATGTGTCAACACATTAAATTGTGCAGGCCTCACAGTCTTCTTCGTCTTGTTCGTTAGGGTCAAATGGTATAACATTGTCAGTGGCTGTCGGCAATTCTTCGTCAACAGTATCATCTGATTTCATATCATTTGTGTTTTGGTAATAGGAGGTCTTCCAACCATATTTGTATGTGTTCAATAAGTCCTGCATCATAACACTGATAGGTACTTCGTTGTTCTCATAGTTCAATGGGTTATAACTCCAGTTGCCACTAATTGCTTGGTCAAAATATTTTTGCATCACAGCAACTATATTAATGTATCCATCGTTGCTCTTCATATCCCACAGCAAAGTATAAAAGTTTTTCAACTGCTGGAATTGTGGCACTATCTGTTTCAATGGACCTTTCTTAGACTTTTTGACACTCAAGTATCCTCGCGGTGGTTCGATTCCATTTGTAGCGTTGGACACCACTGAAGATGATTCAGATGGCATCTGGGCAGATAATGTTGAGTGTCTCAGTCCGTGCTTAAGAATATTCTTCCTAAGTGATTCCCAATTGAGTTTCAGTTTACGTGAAACCAATTCATCCACATCTTTCTTGTAATGATCAATTGGTAACAGTCCGTCTGCGTACTTGGTCCTATCAAACTTATCACATGCTCCACGTTCTTTTGCAAGTGTGTTGGATGCTTTAAGTAGATAGTATTGGAAATGTTCTGTTAATTCGTCTACAAGTTTAAGTGCTTTTGGATCACTGTATGCAACATGATTCTTTGCTAGGTAATGTGCAAGGCCAATGTAACCAACGCCCAACGAACGTCTTGCCTTTGTAGACTTCTCTGCCGCTTTGACAGGATAATTCTGATAATCTATTATTTCTTCTAATGCTCTTACTGCCATGTCACAAACATCTTCCATCTCATCTAACTTGACTATGCCAACATTTACTGCTGACAGTATGCACAATGCTATCTCACCGTTCTCATCATCTATGTGCTGTATGGGTTTGGTTGGTAGTGTAATCTCTTGGCACAGGTTGCTCATGAACACCTTATCTTTAAATGATGAGTGTTCGTTGCTGTGATCCATGTTCATTATGTAGATACGTCCTGTCTCTGCTCTTTCTTTGAGCATATCCATTACAAGTGTTCTAGCATCTACTGTTTTCTTTTTAATGTTAGGATTGTTTTCTGCTTTGACATACAGTTTATCAAACTCGGGCATACCAAATGCTTCATACATCTCTGGTACTTCATGTGGAGAAAATAAACTAATCTTGCCACCCGATAGGAAACGTTCGTAGAATATCTTGGACATCTGAATAGAATAGTCTAGTTTTCTCACTCTGTTGTCTTCAGTGCCCTTGTTGTTCTTTAGAACGAGTATGTCTTCTATCTCTTTGTGCCATATTGGAAAGTGAGTGGTTGCTGATCCGCCTCTGACACCATTTTGTGTACAGCATCTCACAGTTGACTCAAACTTTTTAAGGAATGGAACGACGCCTGTGTGGGCAACTTCACCTCCTCTTATCTTAGAGTTGATTGCTCTGATACGTCCTGCGTTAATGCCTATGCCTGCTCTCTGTGCCACGTAGTTGCCTATTGCCATGTCACTTGAGAATATGCTAGGTAGAGTGTCGTCACTGTCGACTAACACACAACTCGCAAATTGACGCATGGGTGTTCTCACACCTGCCATCACTGGTGTTGGTATGTTTATCTTAAATTGTGATATCGCATCGTAGTATTTTTTGACATAATATAATCTTTCGTCTTTATCGTAGTTTGCGAACAGTGTCGCCGCGATCATCATATACATGTACTGTGGCGTTTCGTATAGTTTGCCCGATGACCTATCCTGTACTAGATATTTGTCCACTACTTGTCTTAGTCCTGCGTATGTAAAGTTAAGATCTCTGTCGTGTTTGATCCATGTGTTAAGTTTTTTAAGTTCTGATCCTGAATATTGGTTTAGTATGTCCGGGTCATACACACCTAGTTCAATGTTCTTGTCTATTATTTCGCTTAATGGTAGAGTTTGGAATCTACCAAATACATCTTTGCGTACTCCCCACAGTAGCAACCTTGCGGCCGCATACTGATAGTTGGGAGCATCTAACGATATTAAGTCATTGGCAGAGCGAATCAATATTTCTTGTATGTCTTTAGTTGACATGCCGTCTGCGAATTGTAAGTTGGAATTCATTTCGATCTGTGAGGATGAGACACCGCTCAATCCATCGCAAGCCTGTTCAACTACGAAATGTATTTTGTCTATGTCTAATGGTTCTATTTTGCCGGAACGTTTGTTTACTTTGATTTGTTTGGAGTTTGTGTTTGATTGCATATTTTCTTTGTATGGTTGCTCCGGAAACATGTTAGTATGTACCGAAGTTGTAAAGACTATTATATAGTAACATTTGCTTTAGTGCAATATATTAAAAGAAAATATTTTGGTAGTTTATACTAGCGACTCGATCGAATATTTGAACGTTGCATTATCCCCAGTTGACGTTGTTTTGTACTGGACAACACCACCTGTGGTAACAAATAATGTTACTCCACATGCAGAATTTTCTACAAAGTTATCCACAAAATCAACTGCCGTGCTAGTGCCTGCAATCTCTAATGTGCCGTGTCGTCTTGCCGATCCTCTGACAATCAAATATTTTACATTTACAGCAAATTCATTTGCCAAATCGACATCGATGCCAGTTGATGCAAAGGTAGATGTGTTGTCAGTAAGTGTAGACTTTGCGAGTGCTTTTTGATGTATTGCTGTGCCTTGGATAGCCGCCTGTGTGCCTTGATCTGATCTTGTAAAATGATTATTAATCACAAAGTTATCAGGATGTGCAATGTTTAAAACTGCAACATCAGCCGACCCATCGTTTGCTGTGCCTACATCTTTGAATGAATTGAATGCGAATGTATTACCTTTTGGTGAACCGTTGTCGTAAATGTGAACTGCTTCGTTGTCTATGTTGTCAAACTGCGATCCAATTACTCTTACAAATCTAGGACCGTTAGCCTGGCCAGAAGTAGATCCATCTGTGGATTGGCCTAGTTTTATGCCTTTGTAATGGATATCAAATGAACAGTTCTGAAAGTTAACACTCTCAACGTCATAGTCGGTACTGAAAGCATATTGTATTCCGGTAAATGTGCAATGATTGAATGTGATGTGTTTGGTTATGTTGATGCCACTGCTTTCTGCATCTACACCTTTGTGTCCTGATCCTACTGCATCGCCTTGTGCCCATGTGCTTTTGAATTGGCAATCAGTCAATCTAACGTGTTTTGCTCTGTCCAACAGCAAACCCGAATTAGATCCTTCTGACTCAAATGATACGCCTGTGATATCAATATGTTGTGGTGCTGTGTTTGATCCGGAGCCTATGTTTGCTCCTGTGTTGCCGCCACTGTCTACTGTTCTAGCAACATAGTCCTGTGAAGCGTCTGTTTGTTTTATGATTGTTTGATCCGCTCCATCACCTAGTATAGTTGTGAAAGGATATATCTTTATCTCTGCACCAGTTACTTTATATGTGCCTGCAGGAAAATATAATGTTCTGCGAGCATCTGCTGTTGCGTCCGATGTAACTAAATTTTGTATTGCTCTTTGTATTGCCGCTGTGTCATCTGTAGTTCCGTTGCCTACTGCACCAAAGTCTTTGACTGATGCTAAGTCGTCGAACTTTTGTTGGAATGTTCTTTTGATCTTGGCCCCACCTGCTCCTGTGGTTACTGGAGTGGTAGTGTTGCCTCTGAAAGTGTAGTCTGTGAGTAGTTCGAACAGGTTTGCACCTGACGTCAGTATCTCTGTGTTGCCTATTGCTGGTGCACCTTCAGCCACAGGACCATTTCCAATGAATAGTCTTTGCTCATCTATTGCCCAACCCAGTTCCCCTGCCGCTAGTTGCGGGAGATCAGTGAAAGTTCCACGTCTATGTTGTATTCTTGATATTTGTACGACAGCCATATAGACTATTTATTGTTATTCATCCGCGTATGATAAGTTGACTGCTGTTGATCCATCCACTGATGTAAATGTGCCATCGTATGCGGCAGGTAATGAGTCACCTGCTTTGTATTTGGTCTTCCAGTCTGCTACCCATGCCACCCAATCAGCCTTCGCGGCTGTTCTCTCTGCTTTTTTGGTTGTCAATTGACTTGCAAGATCTTCAGAGGCACCCACAATATCATTGGTCATGTGTGCGATACCGTTAGGTTTCTGTGGTGTGGTTGGTTTGTTAGGGTTAAAAGGTGCGTTTAATTGTGTTGCCATGTATCATATTTATGCTCCTTCGAACTTCATATAGTACTCGGCCACACGATCTAACCATTGATCTGCCCAATAATCGAACTCGTCAGGCATAAGATCAAACTGCTGGTACTGTAGATCACGTGAACACATAAAGATATGTCCTTCTCTGATTTCAGTGCCGTAGACTTTATTGTGTGCTGTTGCGTATGCGGCCAACTGTAGATAGTAATCTTCTACCCATTCTTTCTTCTTGGGTTTGTTGGTCTGTTTGAAATCCATTATAGCAGGCTTGCCCTTGTACACACCACACAAGTCTGTGGTGCCTGAATACATCTCAGGATAGTAGAGTCCTTGTTCTATCGCCCATACTTCATCTACACCAGACAATCCATTTTCTATTATCACATCTGCCATCTTGTTTGCTTGTACATGCACAAGATTGTTGCCGGGTTGTCTTACATCTCCTGCTAGGTAACGTTCTAGATTGTTATGTAATGCCGTGCCAACTCCTGCGGCTTCTGTCATTATGCGTTGTGCTTCTCCTTCACCGACTCTCTTACGCCATTCGTTCAATCCACTCATGTCCTTCGTCTTGCTTAGGATTGTAGTGACCGAAGGGGTAGTACCTGATGGTGTTTGGTACACTCTCTTGCCTTTTTGATTGATTTGTTTTAATTCATGATACTTAATTGCCTCAACAAAGGGCGGTGGTGTATGTGTCATTGTTTTATTTTATATTCTTTTGTTTGTTTTGTAAAGTACAGAATTTTTGATACATTTTCCTTGCGTATTCCTTGTGAACTTTAGGTCCGAAGTGTTGGCAATCTCTTGCCACATCTGTGTATTCAAGAATTGTTCCTAGTCCACGTTGAACTAACTGCATCTGTGTAACATGTGATTCAATTAAAATTGTGCTATGGCAACTTTTTTCTACAAGGTATTGATTCCTCATTAGATTGTACTTGTCTGTGTGCTCATTGATAGTCATAAACCAAGATTGGAACTCTTCATACTCAGACTGCACAGGATTATCAGGAATGGTTGTGTTCAATTGTATACAAAGTCCTGCGTCCCATATTGCTTCACGTCTGTTTGCGTAAGTGTAACACACTACAACACAATCTGGTTTAACTGTGTCGATGGCACAAGAGACAGTTCTACCGATCCAATCATTTGATCCTCCAGGACAGGATAAGTTTATTACTTTGCAATTCGGATACTGTTGCTGTAGTAAAAGTTTAAACTGATGTGACCAAACTTCTTCATCATCTAATCCTATACCAAATCCATGACTGTCGCCCACAAGCATTACAGTATAATCTGCTTGTTTGTCTGGTTCATCACCCCTATAACCTAGACTATTGAAACTATACCTTACATTGTCTTTGTTGTAATGCCATTTATTATGAGGTGCTGACTTCTTGTCAAACTCTTCTTCGTTGTCCATGCCAAACCATTTTAAGATAGTTGACTTTGGATGCCTTGATCCACACATGACATCATCGATGTTTGGAATGCCTTGGTACCACCACTTACTTAAATTGACCGAATCAGTCTTAACACCAAACGATATCATTTCGTCGTCCAATTGGTCAGATTGATATTCGTTTGCGACCCGTTGTCTTATTTTAATAAGTTGGCGTTTGACGAAATCAAG
>Ga0209535_1001298_pt1 | contig 17172 bp, 19 predicted proteins | sample LinPmetageLP28_FD_184041 | JGI IMG/M metagenome (GOLD analysis project Ga0209535, IMG submission 184041) | Marine viral communities from the Pacific Ocean - LP-28 (SPAdes) (version 2) | ecosystem: Environmental > Aquatic > Marine > Oceanic | place: Pacific Ocean | collected 2009-08-22 | reverse complement strand
GCGGGTGCTGTTATGGCAGCTTTGTCTAAAAAGTACGTCTATCTTGTTGCAGGGGCGGCTACAAACGCTGCTTATACAGCGGGTAAGATTTGGATTCGCATAACTGGCATGAACGTTGACTACGCTAATGGTTAATAATATAGATGGGGGCTACAACCCCCATCTCCTTTTAAGGAGTGAGCTATGGCTGATGCTGTAACAACCACTACTATTATAGACGGTCCTAAAGAAACAGTAATTTATTGTACTAATACTAGCGATGGGACGGGTGAATCTGCTGTTACCAAAGTAGATATTTCTGAGTTATCTAAACTTCAGGACGGTACTGCTTGTACAAGTGTTAAACTTAAAAAAGTAGTGTTTACTAATGTTGGTATGGGAGTAAAAATTCTTTGGAACGCTTCTACTAACGTCATAGCAGTTGAGTTACCTGCTGATTATTCCGATTCTCTTGACTATTCGGATATTAGTGGTCTTCCCAATGTTGCGGCATCTGGTGGTAAAACTGGAGATATAAAACTTACCACAGTTGGTCACACAAGTGGAGACACTTACTCTGTAGTACTGTATTGTTTAAAACAATATTAAGTAGTACTAAGGAAAGCCAGTACGTAGTTCTTTGAACGCTATCTGGCGGGATAGAATGAGAGGTTTTTATTATGGCTGTTTCGGGGTCAAAGGATTTTGAACCAAATGTAGCGGACTATATCGAAGAGGCTTTTGAAAGATGTGGTCTAGAGTTGAGAACTGGTTACGATGCTAGAACTGCTCGAAGGTCCTTAAATTTCTTGTTAGCAGACTGGGCTAATAGAGGTTTAAATCAATGGACAATAGGGCAGGTAACGCAAACGGTAGCTTCAGGTGTTGTAGAGTATCCTGTTGGAACTATAACTTTAACCGTCACGGCTAGTTCAAGTTTTACTTTGGGTGAGTTAATTACGGGCGGTACTAGTGGAGCTACAGCCTCTGTTATAACTAAACCTTCTTCGACTACTATGACAATAACGGTCCCTACGGGAACTTTTGTAGCTGCTGAAACAATTACCGGGGGAACTAGTTCGGCTACTACAGCGGTATCATCAGCACCTTCCTTTGAAGATGTGCAATCTACCATTGATTTACTGAACGCTGTTGTTCGCCGTGGTGGTGACGATCTTTCTATTAACCGAATCAGTAGAGATGATTATCTTTCTATTCCAAATAAGTCTACTACTGGAAGGCCTAACCAGTACTTTGTACAAAGGTTAATAACACCTGTTATCAAAATTTGGCCTACTCCAGAAAACAGTACTGATCAGATAATTTACGACAGGCTTGTACGAATAGATGATGCGGATGCTTCTGCAAACACTCTTGGAATACCTTTTAGGTTTTACCCTTGCCTAGCCGCAGGTCTTTCCTATTACCTAGCGTTAAAAAGAGCCCCTGATAGAATACAGTTGTTGAAAGGCCTTTATGAAGAAGAGTTTGCTAGGGCTGCGGAAGAAGATAGAGACAAAGTTAGTGTTAACTTAGTTCCTTCTTTTACGTTTGTAACGGGGGCCTAGCTATGGGTAAATGGGCTACTGGAAAATACGCTTTAGGGATTTCAGACAGGTCCGGAGCAGCCTATCCTTTACGTAGTATGCGTAAAGAATGGACGGGTATGCTTGTTGGATGGGATGAGTGGGAACCAAAACAACCTCAACTTAATCCTATCAAAGCACCTGCTGATGCAGAAGCTTTAAGAGATGCTAGGCCTGATCGTACAGCGCCCGCGGTAACCGTTTTACTGCCTTTGAATTCTTTTAAAAGTGGATCTTCTGGATCGAGTGTTATTACAGTTACAGAACCAGGACACGATAGAAGTACAGGAGATACAGTTTGTTTTAGAAGTTTAAATAATTTTGATGGGTTTACGTCTGGAGCAATTGAAAATTCTAGCGGTTATTCCGTAACAAAAACAAATTCTTCAAAATATACTTTTGACGTTAGTAGTAGTGGTTCTAGCGAAACAGCCTCTACCGGAGATATCTCCGGTGGGGGAGGAACGGCCTCAGCAGGGCCTGTCACAGTGAGTGCATAGAGATGGCTTTTACCTTTACAACTCTTAAAACAGCAATACAAGACTACACTGAAAACACTGAATCAACTTTTGTAAGCCAGTTACCGCGTTTTATATTAAATTCAGAAGAACGTATTCTTAAAGAATGTCAATTAGATGTTTTTAGAAAAAATTCTACCGGAACTGCTACTTCAGGGAATAAATTTTTAACAAAACCTACCGATTTTCTTTCTCCGTTTTCTTTAAGCGTTTCTAATAATTCTAATAATGAATTTCTTTTATACAAGCACGTTACTTTTATACAAGATTTTACACCTAACCCTAGCACTACAGGTGTTCCTGCTTATTACGCCGATTGGAACGATACGGCTTTTATACTAGCACCTACCCCTGACTCAGCTTATACTGCGGAACTACATTATTTCTACAGGCCTACGTCTATTACGACTTCTTCGGACGGAACAAGTTGGCTTGGAACAAATGCTGAGTTAGCTCTTTTATACGGTGCTTTAGTTGAAGCTTACACTTTTATGAAAGGTGAAGATTCGTTACTATCTTTATATAATAACAGGTTTCTTGAAGCTATCCAATGGCTTAAAATTTTAGGGGAAGGTAGAAAAACAAGAGACGAGTATGTATATGATAAAGTAAGGAAAGATGTAGCCTAATGCTTGATTGTAATGGAAAAGGAGACATTGGGGATGTAATGGTTTATACATCTAATGACGGCGGTCATTCTTCCGAACAAATTGCGGACATGGCTTTAAATAAAATTATGTTTGTTAGTGAAACCGCGCCTCCTGTCATACGGGATCAAGCCATGGCTCACCGAGACAAGTTAAAAGAAATACTTATGTATTACATGAAAAGTATGGCACAAAGTGAGAGAACAACAATTTGCGCTTTGATGGAAAAGCAAGGCCATAATGATATGGCTGAGATTATAAGGAGACTTTGATATGGCTGTAGGCACTTCTGCAATATGCGGAACATTTAAAAGAGAGATATTAGCAGGTATTCATTTCTTAACTGCTCACACTAGAACAGGGTCTAGTGCAATTGGTGCGGATACGATTAAGATTGCTATGTTTACTAATAGTTCTTCTATTGACGCTGATACTACTGGATATACTACCGGAAATGAAGTCAGTGGGACAAATTACACGGCTGGTGGAAATACTTTAGCAAGTATAACGATTGGGTTGGGGGACAATAGTAGCTCTGTTCCAACAGCTTTTGTTGATTGTGCAGATACTACTTGGTCCAGTTCAACTATTAGTAATGCTAGAGGGGCTTTGATATATAATAGTACGTTAAGTTCAGCCGGAACAGGGTCAACAACAAATCACGCAGCAGACCCTTCGGTGGCTGTAATTAATTTTGGTGGTGATAAATCTTCAAGTGCTGGAGACTTTACTATTCAAATGCCTACTAATGATGCAAATAGTGCACTGATTAGGATTGCATAATGTCTACAACGTTTACCGTAACTGTAGTTTCTACAGGAAGTGGTAATAAATATGCTATAAATGGCAATCAACAAGCTAGTTTAAATTTAGTAGAAGGGGCTATTTATAAATTTGACCAAGCAGATAGTTCAAATTCTGGTCATCCTTTAAGGTTGTCTACTACTTCTGATGGGTCGCACAACAGTGGTTCGGAATATACTACGGGAGTAACTACATCAGGAACTCCGGGATCTTCAGGAGCATACACTCAAATACAGGTAGCAGTAGGTGCTCCAACTCTTTATTACTATTGCACGAATCACTCCGGTATGGGTGGAACGGCAACTACAGATGTTGCAATATCTGGATGGAATAGAGGAACATGGAATCAAGGTGCTTGGAACGAGGCGTTGCCTATTTCGATTACGGGTGTTTCAGCAGCCACTGCAACTGGTTCCCCTATAATTGCTTTTGTTACTAACGCAACGGGTGTTTCAGCAGCAGCTTCGGTTGGTTCCCCCACTGTAAACAGTGATATGGTGTTTATTCCTTCTGGTGTTTCGGCAGCAACTGCGGTAGGGTCTACAGAAGTTGATATTATAGAAGTTATTTCTGGTGTTTCAGCAGTAGCTTCTGTTGGAAGCCCTATAATTTGGATGACAGTAAACACCTCCCAAGAACCGCATTTTGGGGCAGACGATTGGAGTAATATTAGTACAACACAAACACCAAGCTGGACAGAAATAGCAGCATAATAGGATAAAGTCATGGCATCATCATATACAACAAGTTATGGAATAGAAAAAATAGGGTCTGGAGAACAGTCAGGAGCGTGGGGAACTACTACTAACCATAACCTTGATATTCTTGACCGTATAGCGGCATATAAATCAGTTGCGCTTTCTGGAAGCACTCACACCTTAACAGTTAGAGAAGCTTCTCCTGGATCAGGAACGGAAAACCTTCAAGATGGAATGTTTAGGGTAATTAAATTTACAGGTGCTTTAGGGGCTAATAACACTGTAACAATAGCTCCGAACACTACTGCTGCTTATTTTTTAATAATAAACTCAACTACTGATTCAGGAGGGAGTGGACCTTATAGCGTTATTCTTACTCAGGGTTCTGGTGCAAACGTAACAATTGCTAATGGATTTGCTGATCTTGTTTATTGTGATGGAGCGGGAGGTGGCGCAGTCGTATACAGCTTTTTTGCAAGTAAGTTAACATTAGGCGGTTTTTCAACAGCAGCAGCAACTATTACCGGAGGTTCTGTAACAGGTATTACTGATCTAGTTGTAGCTGATGGAGGGACAGGAGCGTCTACTTTTACAGATGGCGGTGTTCTTTTAGGAAACGGTACAGGCGCAATTCAAGCGATGGCTGTACTTACCGATGGGCAGATGATTGTTGGAGATGGAACTACAGATCCTGTAGCTGAAAGTGGTGCTACTCTTAGAACTTCTATTGGAGTAGCGATTGGAAGTGACGTAGCCGCCTATAATGCAGATACATTGTTCGCCGATGTAGCCGATAATCTCACGGCTGGTTTCTCTACAACCGTCCACGATGCTGGCACTAAATCTTCAGGAACTTATACGCCCGATCAAGACGATGGTAACATTCAAAAAGCTGTAAATGGTGGGGCGCACACACTAGCGCCAACTACAGATGATTGTGCCGTGATTATACAGTACACAAATAACGCTTCTGCTGGGACAATCACTACTTCTGGCTTCACGTTAGTTGACGGTGACGATATTAGCACAACAAACGGAGACGACTTCTTTTTCTACCTGACTAAAGCAAACGGATTTTCACTTCTGACTGTGAAGGCACTTCAATAATGTTCGCCTCTATTTACTCAATGCAGGGTGGCATATCGTCATCTGGTGCTGGCGACTTTTACGCTACAGGCGGCAATACCATAGCTGGTGCTGGCGTTGATATTGCCCACACATTCACGGCTAGTGGAACTTTTGCCGTTGTAGCTGGTGAGACTGCGGTTAGCTATCTCGTTATAGCTGGCGGTGGTGGTGGAGGATTAGGACAGAATAATGAAGGTGGAGGCGGTGGAGGTGCTGGCGGGTATCGTAACTCATACCTATCAGAAACATCTGGAGGTGGAGGATCAAGCGAAACTCCGTTAACTCTTGGTGTGTCTTCCAACACGGTAACTATCGGCGGTGGCGGTGCTGGTGATACAGATGCTGGTGGTACAGGTACTAACGGATCAAACTCAGTTTTTGCATCAATTACTTCAACTGGAGGCGGTGGCGGTGGTACTGCATCCAACGGTGGAACTCATCCAGGAGCGGCTGGCGGTTCAGGCGGTGGTGCTAACTATGCTGGTAATGGCGGTTCTGGAACAGCTAACCAAGGCAATGCTGGTGGTACTGGAGCGGCTGTCTCTTATTCTGGCGGTGGCGGGGGAGCAGGTGGTGTTGGAGGAAATGCTGGTACGCCTTCAGGCAAAGGTGGAGCAGGTGGTGTAGGCTTAGCAAGTACGATTACTGGCAGTTCAATCTTCCGTGGCGGTGGCGGTGGCGGTGGCGATGATGCAACTGCCGCTGGAGGAGCTGGCGGTAATGGAGGCGGTGGAGAAGGCGAAGTGTCAAGTTCTTCTGCTGGCACTGCAAATACGGGCGGTGGCGGTGGAGGCGGAAACGGTGCTGGTGGAGCAGGTGATGCTGGAGGATCAGGCGTTGTAATAGCGCGATACTCGCCAACGCTCGAAGCCGCTACAGGTGGCAATTCAATCACCTCTGTAGGCAACTATAAAATACATACATTCACGGCATCTGGCACATTTACAATCCCTGCCGATAAAAGAGTTCCTATTCAATACCTTGTCATCGCTGGCGGCGGTGGAGGTGCCTGTATGGGCGGCGGTGGTGCTGGCGGTTATCGTAACAGCACAGTTGGAGAACTAACAGGCGGTAACGGAGCGGCGGAAGCAACTTTATCATCTGCCGCTGGGAGTTACACCGTTACGATAGGTGCTGGCGGTGCAGGAGGTATTACCCAATCAGGTGATGCTGTAGCTGGTTCTAATTCATCATTTGGATTAATTACGTCATCTTACGCTCCAAATTCTGTTAATTTTGATGGCACTAACGATACGTTACAAAGAGGTGCAGACCTCACTGGAAATGCTGATACAAAAAATGCAATTATATCGTTTTGGATAAAACGTAATGGTGGGGCTGGAAGTAAACAAACTATTTTAAATAATTTGAATGGTCTTTTAGAAACGTACATTGGAACTGACAACAAAATACACCTAGAGGCTACGGGTGGTGGCTCTAAAAGATGTGACATTAACACCACGGCAACGATTTTAGTAGACGGTTACTGGCATCATGTGATGATGTCGTTTAATGGAACTTCTCAACATGTGTATGTCGATGGTGTTTCAAGTAAAACAAGCACGACAAATGTAGATGCCACAATTGATTGGACGATGGACAATTGGTACATGGGCGCAAGTCAAACGCCTTCAAATTATTTAAATGCAGACGTAGCCGATCTTATTTTTGACAATACATACCTTGATTTAAGTCAAGCCTCTAACAGAGCGTTGTTTATAAGTATAGATGGAGTTCCTGTTGATCCAGGAAGTGATGGATCAACTGCTATTGTAGCTGGTAGTCCGCTGATAGTTTTTAATAAAGCTTTAGCATCTTGGCACACTAACGCTGGAACAGGTGAAGGATTTACTGAAGTAGGAGCTTTAACTGCGGGTTCAACAGTTAGTATTGCCCCTGCCATACTTAGCACTGGCGGTGGTAATGGTGGAAAAAGCGTGTCTTCTGGATTAGCCGCTGGTGCTGGTGGTTCTGGTGGCGGCGGTGCTTTTTGGGGCGGTACTGCAGGTGCGGCATCCTCACCAACACAAGGTCACGCTGGTGGTAATGGTATTGCTGGAACGGACTCAAGTGGACGAGGCGGTGGTGGTGGCGGTGCAGGGGCTGTAGGAACGGTTGGCGGCGTTGGTTCTGGAGGAACGGGTGGTGCGGGTTTATCGTCAAACATAAATTTTACAGCTACTACTCGTGCTGGCGGCGGCGGTGCTGGTCAGAATCTTGGCGCACCAGCAACAATTTCTGGTGGTTCAGGGGGCGGTGGTGATGGTCACGCAACAGGCACAAATGGTGAAGCTGGTACTGTAAATACTGGATCAGGCGGCGGTGGAGGTGGCTATCATTTAAATAATGGAGGAGCAGGTGGCTCTGGTATCGTCATAGTTCGCTATCACTATCAAAAGAAATTCTTAGAAGCTTCTGGTGGCACGGTCACCTTTGATGGCGATTACGCAATTCATACCTTCACAGCATCTGGAACTCTATCAGTCAACACTCTTGGCGTTGCGGACAATGTTCTTGACTATCTCGTTATCGCTGGAGGCGGTGGTGGGTCTGGTACGGGCGATGGATTGGGCGGCGGTGGTGGTGCGGGCGGATATCGTGCCTCGTGGAACTCTGAAGCTAGCGGAGGCGGAGGCTCTAGCGAAACTGGTTTAACGGCGGCAATTCAAGATTACACCGTAACTGTTGGTGCTGGCGGTTCTGCTGGTGAAGCAAGCGCAGGAGCAGTTGACGGCGGTGATGGTGCTAATTCAGTTTTTGGAAGTATTACAAGTGTTGGCGGGGGCGGTGGCGGTGGTTATCAATATCCAGGTGATCGTGGACATCCTGGTAGAACGGGTGGTTCTGGTGGTGGAGCAGGAGAAGCTGAAACAGACCCAGCCGCCGCTGGAACTTCAAACCAAGGTTTCGCTGGTGGTGCTGGTACATCACCCGCATCGTCAGGATCGGGCGGTGGTGGTGCTGGTGCTGTAGGTGTTAATGCCGCTGTAAGTGGATTAGGTGATGGCGGTGCTGGTGGAGCAGGAGTAGCGTCTACCATTTCAGGATCAAGCGTGACTCGTGGTGGTGGCGGCGGAGGTGGTGGAAATACTGGAAACGGTGCTGGCGGCGGTGCCGGCGGTTCGGGCGGTGGTGGTACTGGTGGTAATTATAACCGAAGCCCAGCCCCTGTAGCGGGAACAGTAAATACTGGCGGCGGAGGCGGTGGATCAGCGGGTGCTGGTGTCGGAACATCAGGCGGCTCTGGCATCGTAATTGTTCGATACAAATACAAATAGATGGCAGGAGAAATTACTTGGTGGCGTTTTGATAATGCGGTGGATTCTAAAACGTGTAATAAAATAATAAAACTAGCAGAAAAACAATGGCAAAAGGCAACGACTAAAGGAGAAAGAGGCAAAGGAAAACGAAAGACAAATATTGCGTGGACAACGGAGCAGTGGCTGTTTGATTTAGTTTTTGATTATATGCGATCAGCAAATCGACAGTCTGGTTGGAATTTTGAAGTAGATGCCGCAGAGACTATGCAAATCGGTAAGTACAGTAAGGGTTGTTTTTATGATTACCACACGGATGGAGACGGTGTAACAGTTTACAATGAGCCAGAAAATAATTGGCTTCACAATAAAACAAGAAAGTTGTCGATGACAGTATTGTTAAACGAAGATTACGAAGGTGGAGATTTTAAATTTTATGAAGAAGAAGAAAATACAATTAAAGGAAAAGGAAGCGTTCTTGTATTTCCATCGTACATGCAACACTGCGTAGAAAAGGTAACAAAAGGAAATAGATATTCGTTAGTCGTGTGGTTTCTTGGACCAAGTTTTAGATAGGAATTAAAATGAAAAAAAGTTGCGATGTATGCACTCACTCAATGGAGAGCCAAGCCGAAGGTGAAGTGCTCTGCGTGGCTAATCCACCCGTACCGATTGTGACGATACAAGGTCAAATTATTAGTATATTCCCCTCCATGATGAAATGGGGGAAATGCGATGTTTTTGAAAAAGGCAAAACTCAAAAACAAAACTCCCAGCCTCCAGAAATACTGGAGCCAGACTTAAAGGTGATTAAATAATGGCACACTATGCTCAAGTGAACTCAAATAAAATAGTTGTTCAAGTACTCGTAATGGATAACGACATGGAAACTAATGACGGTGAAGCGGCTTGCATCGCTTGGTTAAAAGATAAAGTTCATGCAGATGATTGGGTGAAAACTAGCTACAACAATAAAATTCGCAAGCAATTTGCGGGTGTTGGCTACAGCTACGATTCTACTAAGGATAAATTTATATCTCCAAAACCTTTCGCTTCATGGGCCTTAGATAGTGATGACGATTGGCAACCACCAATTACGATGCCTGATGACGACAAGAAATATTCTTGGGATGAGGATGCTTATCAAGCTGACAATTCCAAGGGTTGGGTTGAAGTAGAGTAATAGAGAAATGTTATGGTCGCGGAAATTTTAGCTGGATTAGCGTTAGTACAAAGTGCTGTAAAAGGCATACGAGGTGCTATAGGAACAGCAAAAGACGTATCAGAGATAGCAGGAGATATTGATAATTTATTTAAAGGCTCTTCTCAAGTAGCAAAATCTAAAATACCTAACCCTATTCTTGCAAAATGGGACTCTGTGTTAAAAAGAAAATTAGGAGACAGTGCAGATAGGTTTTCTATAGGTAACGTTGCTAAAGCTCACATAGAAAGAAAAATGGCTGATGAAGCTTTAGACCAGATGTCGTTATTAATTAACAGAAGATTTGGACATGGTACTTGGGATAATATAATATTAGAACAAAAAGAGTTAGTTGAGAAACATAAGTCGGCAAGAAAAAAAGAAAGAGAACGTAAGGCAAAACAATTAGACGCAGCTTTTGAAATAATGAAAAACATAGTTGTATTATTAATAGGCACAATAGCTATAATAGGTATAGTTTTTTGGGCAAAGACTAAATAGGAGTAGATCTTGACTACAGTAAAAGATCTTGAATCTCGTATGAATACACATGAAGCGGTTTGCGCGGAAAGATGGAAAGAAACAATTCTAAGAATAAAAAGGATTGAGGTTATTCTACTATCTTCTGCTGGCGCTTTAATATTACTTATGGCAGGAATGCTTTGGAAAATATAAGGAAATTATTCTATGCCTTTAGTAAAAGTTCAATTTAAGCCGGGTATAAATAGAGAAAGCACTTCTTACGCCGATGAAGGCGGTTGGTTTAACTCAGATCTTATACGTTTTCGCAAAGGCCGCCCTGAGAAAATGGGTGGTTGGACGAGGCTTAGTAGTAACGTTATACAAGGAACGGGTCGGTCATTGCATGTTTGGGCTGCTTTAGATGGTTCTAAGTACATGGGCCTTGGTACGGAAACCAAAGTTTATATTGAAGAAGGAGGCGCTTATAATGACATAACGCCTATAAGAGCTACAACAACTTTAGGAGCAAATCCTTTAACAACGGTAAATGGTAGTAGAGTAGTTACGGTTACGGCTCCGGCCCACGGTGCAGTGACCAATGACTTTGTTACTATTAGCGGGGCAACAGCCGTAAATAGTATTACTGCGGCACAACTAAACACAGAACATCAGATAACTGTTATTGATTCAAACAGTTATACAATACCTACTGCGGGATCTGCTGGTTCAGGCACACTTACGGGTGGAGGTTCTTCTGTAGTAGCTGCCTATCAAATAAATACTGGATTAAATACTGTGGTAAGTGGAACAGGTTTTGGTGCTGGTTTGTGGGGTGGTTATTCAACAGGTTATGCTCAGACCACGTTGAATGACAGCGGTGGCATTAGTGATTCAGATACATCCTTTACTCTTACCAGCGCATCTGATTTTGAAACGGCGGCAACTACTACTAACGCCAATTTTTCAGATTCGGCTACAGTTATAACAGTAGCAGATTCTAGCTCTTTTCCTGATAAAGGAACTATATTAATAGGTAGTGAAAAAATACGTTACGGAACTAATATAGGAAATACTTTTGGTTCTATAACTAGGGGAGATGACGGGACAACAGCAGCTAGTTCTTCTAGCGGAGCAAGTGTAACTTTTGTAGGTTTAATGCTTATTGAAGACGAACTTATTCAATACACAGGTAAATCAACTCACACAATAAATGCTGGTGTAGTAAGAGGAGTTAGAGGAACAACTGCGGCTGCTCATTCAGATGGTGTTGATGTAAGAGAAGCTAATGATTTTGTAGGATGGGGTGAATCTTCTGCCACAGCGGCTCAAACAGGATCTAATATACGGTTATACAGCCAAGATAACTGGGGTGAAGATCTTATATTTAATGTTTATGACGGAGGTCCGTTTTACTGGGATAAAACACTAGGGCTGACAAATAGAGCTAGTTCCTTAACTTCGCAATCAGGAGCTTCTGGTGCGCCTACTATAACAAGACGAATTATGGTATCGGGTGCTGATAGACATGTTGTTTGTTTTGGATGCAACCCTTTAAATGAAACGGAACAAGATCTTCTGATGGTACGTTGGTCAGATCAGGAAAACCCTGTTGATTGGACACCTACCGCAACAAACACAGCAGGTTCGCAAAGAATTTCTTCTGGTTCTGAAATTATCGCTGCTCAAAAAACAAGGCAGGAAATATTAATATGGACAGATGTAAACCTTCATGCAATGCGGTTTGTTGGGCCTCCTTTTACTTTTGGTTTTAGTATGCTTGCAAGTAATATTTCAATAATAGGGCCTAATGCTATAGTAACGGTAGGTGATCAGGTTTTCTGGATGGACCGGGAAAACTTTTATGTTTACACAGGCCGTGTTCAAGTTATTCCGTGTACCTTACTGCGGTATGTTTTTGATGACATAAACCTAGATCAAAGCTTTAAATGTTTTGCAGCATCTAACAAAATGTTTGATGAGGTGTTTTGGTTTTACCCTTCTGCGGATAGTACAGAAATAGATCGTTATGTTAAATTTAACTTTACGGAGAACACCTGGGACTTAGGTACGTTGTCTCGAACAGCTTGGGTTGATTACGGTATACATGATAACCCGAGAGCTTCTGGTCAAGCTAGTGGTGTTAATTATACTTATGTACATGAATCAGGAGATGACAATGACGGTTCTCCTATGACATCTTTTATTGAATCTGGAGATTTTGATTTAGGAGATGGCGAACAATTTATGTTTATGAATAAACTTATTCCAGATATTGACATTACAAGTAGTGATGCAGAGGCTTCTGTAAACTACATTGTAAAAACAAGAGACTTTCCTTCAAACAGCCTCTCTACTAATTCTACCAATGCGGTTAATTCCAGCACTCAACAAGCTTTTTTAAGGGGTAGGTCAAGACAGGCTGTTTTAAGGATTGAAAGCAGTGTTACAGACATTGCTTGGACTTTAGGTGATCTACGTATGGACATGCGACCGGATGGGAGAAGGTAAATGGCTTCTTTGTTAGACCACACCTTTCCGAATGCTACCACGGAATACGATCCTGATGCTATGCAAAGAATACTGAGAGACATAGAAATGGCTCTTACTAAAATGGAGTTCCCTGCTGAGATTGAGGGCAAGGATGCTAACAGAGCAATAACTTGGTTTATGGAATGAAATATGTCAGCAGCTTATAAAAACATAACTAAGTTAATTGGGGCTACCGGAGATGTAGTATCTTACACATGCCCTGCTGCTACTGAGTCTATTATTAAGAACATTAACTTGTATAATTCTCACAGTGGCACTATAGTTATTTATCCTAAGATAACCGACAGTTCTGCTTCTGTTACCGCTACGTTGGATAAGATAAGCCTTGGAACTCTCGCAAATACGTCCCTCGCCGGACCTTTTATATTAGAAACTGGTGATACGCTAATATTTAATTGCGATACAGCATCAAAAATTTATGTTTTTGCAAGCGTACTGGAGCTTTCATAATGGTAACACAACCCACACACAAAAAGTTATCTTCGGGTATACAATCTTTTACGGAGGTTTCTCCTGATTACGAGATGGCCCCTATTGGCATTGCGTCAATTCAAAAACAAGCAGAAAAATTAGCTGAGTACGGTAGGAATGGTGACATATATATTGTTCACGCAGCCGAAGGCGAGACTGTTATTCCTATGGAAGTACTCAACGCCAACCCCCAAATTAAAGCTCTTCTTTTTAATCAAATGACAGAAATGGGGCTTGATCCACAAGAATTTGTTGTAGGTAATGAGCTTAACAGCATTAACCCTGACACGGGGCTTCCTGAATTTTTCTTTAGTAAAATTTTTCGAAAAGTAAAAAGAGCAGCTAAAAAAGCTTTTGGAGCAGCTAAGAAAATTGCACCGTATGCAATTCCTATAGCTCTTAGTGTGTTTGGTGGTCCTGCTTTCCTTGGTACTGCGTTTGGACCCGGTAGTCTAGGTGCTGCGGCACTTGGCGGCGGTCTTGGAAGCTTGGCTGGCGGCGGAAGTCTTAAAGATGCTTTTAAAGCGGCTGCTGTGTCAGCAGGCACAAGTGCTTTATTAAGCGGTGGACAGTCTATGTTAGGAGGAAAAAGTTTTGGTCAAGGTGTATCTGATGCCTTTACTGGATCAAATCTTCCGTCCCAAACTACTCAACTACAGCGTTTGAGTGACGGGAATTTAGGGGATCTTATGTTAAGGGCTCCTGAAGATGCAGACGCAGGATTTTTATATGGGGGATATGAAGATGATTATTTAAAATCAAATATTCCGATGAGCTCTGCTCAACAAGTCAGTAAAAATATTACCCTTCCAGCAACCAGCAATGTTAGTGCGGCCTTGGGACCTGCTGACAGTGGCCTTTCTGTTAATAAACTTAGGCAATACACCCCTTTAGCCCAACCTACGTTTAAACCTTCTGGCGGTGAAGCACTTTTTGGTGACGCTGCCGTAACCGCTGCAAAAGACGCTGCTTATAATCAGGGGGTTAATAAAATTCTTAATTCACCTTTTGGATTAACCGCCGATCCGGGTGATAGAATGTTAACTTTTTTAGCTGATAACGCGGGAAAAGCCGCTGAAAAAGCTGTAACGGCAAAATCTTTAGCCCCTAGTTTAATGCAACAATATGGACCGTTAGCCGCGGCTGGTGGACTTGCCGCTTATGCTGGTGGTGCCTTTGATCCAGTTCCTGTTGAAGAGGTATCTGAACAAGATCTTCCAGGTTATGTAGACAGCGATTATGTAAAAGGAGGCAATAACCCACTTTATGAAGCAAACCCTGGAAAGTACAAGGTAGCCGATATAAATCCTTATAGATATGCACCTTCTTCTTATCCGCGTGTTCCTTCTGGTATGTTTTCTGCAAATAAAGGTGGCTACATGAATAAACAACCTAGAAACAATGAGTTACCTCAGTTTGCAGGTTATGTGCGGGGTCCCGGAACTACTACTTCAGACAGTATTCCCGGATATTTATCCGACAAAGAATTTGTGTTTAACGCAGAATCGGTAGCAGGGGCCGACCCTTCAGGAAGAGGGGATTATAATGCAGGGGCTTCTAATTTATATAACCTTATGCGTAACCTTCAGATGAGGGCTTAATTATGGTAACAAGAACTATACAGGAACAAATTTACAGGGAAGCCCCTGAGATAGAAGCCATAAAAATGGGGCTTCTTGGATCCGCAAAGGATTTAGCAGACATTCCTATTCAGTTACCGCAAGAACAGGTAGCTGGTTTTACACCTCTTCAAGAGGCTGCTTTTGCCGCGGCTAACCAACCGGGCGGTATAGGCGGTTTCCAACCCCTTCTTCAGCAAGGAAATCAAACAATAGGCGCGGGCCTTTCTACTTTAGGAACGGCTATGACACCTGTTGAGCAAGCTAGATTGGCTGCCGAAGGGACTGCTGGTTTATACCAACCTACAGATCTTTCAGCTTACATGAACCCTTACCAGCAAGATGTCATAGACGCGACTATGGCAGAGTTAAACAAACAAGGTCTTATGCAAGGCAATCAGTTAGGAGCGCAAGCAGTAGGTGCGGGTGCTTTCGGAGGAAGCAGATTTGGTATTGCAGAAAGTGAGCTTGCTGGAAATTTGCAAGATGCACGGGCCAAGGCTCTTGCCCAACTTAACTCACAAAACTTTTTACAAGCTCTTCAAACAGGTGGTACAGCGTTTGAAAACCAGCAAAGAAGGCAACAAGGGCAGTCGGGTCTTTATAGTGGCATAGGTCAGTTACTGGGTGGCTTGGGTACTCAACAAGCAGCTATTGGTGGGCAACAGTTATCAGCAGGACAGTTAGCACAAACTACAGGGCTAAGAGATGTTGAAACAATGCAGAAACTAGGCTTGCAACAGCAGCAGTTAGAGCAGGGTACTTTAGAAGCTGCCCGTCAAAATCAACAACGCCAACTTATGGAACCTTATAGCCGTGTAGCTTTTCTTTCTGATATATACAAAGGTGCCCCGTCTACTCAACAAACACTTGGTAGTGCTGTAGCCCCAACGGCTCCCGCCCCAACTACTTTTCAACAAATAGCAGGTTTAGGAACAGGCTTGCTAGGAACGGCTGCTGCCGCTAAACAACTTGGAGGTCTTTTCTAATGCCCGGTAATATCTACAACAGACCAATGTTTCGTCTAGCCACGGGTGGTATGCCTCCTGAGATGGGTGGTATGCCTCCTCAAGCGGCTGCTCCCATGCCTCCTGAGATGATGCAAGCTATGGACCAGATGCCTCCTGAGATGATGCAACAAATTACAGGTGAGTTTGATCAGGCATCAGATGAATTAATGATGGATGCACTTGAGCAAGGTACGCGGGAAGAAGTTGATCGAAGCCTGAATAACCTAGACATGGCTGGTAATATGGTAGATATTATGAACAGTGTTTGGGATGACAACAGGACAATCGAAGATTACCGTAGTGATTTAGCTTCCGTAGTAGGTCCAGAGGACGCTTCTCAAACACCTGATTCGGTTTTGGCTCTTGTCCAACCAACCCTTCAACTAGCCCAGATTGACACGGGTATTGGAGCTTTAATGCAAGAAGAGTTGTCTGAAGTAGGTGGTTCTGAAGGTGGGATTGCTGATTTCGCTGTAGACACTATGATGGATGGAATGGCTGATGAAGCAGCAGGTTTGGTTGGTACTGTAGGGGGCATGTCTCAAGGCCCAGGGTCCATGGACCAAATGATGATGGAAGCGGTAGGCGGGGAAGCTCCCCCAATGCCAATGCCTATGGAAACTGAAATGGTCTAGGAGGCTTTAATGGCACCACCAATAAAAATGGATCCTCGTCTAACAAGTCTTCCGGGTATAAGAAGTGCCCTTGAAAGCGTTCGCACTCCGTTTAACCCAAAATCAATAGAGCCTTACCGGAAAGGTTTGGCTAGTCTACCGGGTATGGATACTAAAATTTATGATGACATGGTGGAGCAAGCTGATGATTCGGCCAAGTTAAATTTTGCAATGGCTTTAATGCAAGCGGGTTTTGGAGCGGCAGGTGCTTCAGCTCAACCCGGTGAATCCCCTGTTTCAACATTATCACGTACTTTACTGGCACCTTTAGCGGGAGCCGCAGGTAAAGTTGCAAGTGATTCTAAAAAACAAAAAATGGCGGCTAGGCTTGGGAAACTTCAAGCACAGGGTCGCATAAGTTCAACAGCTTACCAAGCGGCACTTGCTCGACAAACTGCGGGAGAAAAAACTAGAGATCAAATAATTTTAGATTCATTACCAAAAGCTCCAAAAAGTACTAAAAATACAAATAGACAAGACCGTCCCATGCAAATGCGGGTTGGTGGTAAATGGATTGATGTATTAACAAATGTTGAAATACCCAGTGCTCCCGGTGGTACACCTAATT
>Ga0209535_1001295_pt1 | contig 17197 bp, 8 predicted proteins | sample LinPmetageLP28_FD_184041 | JGI IMG/M metagenome (GOLD analysis project Ga0209535, IMG submission 184041) | Marine viral communities from the Pacific Ocean - LP-28 (SPAdes) (version 2) | ecosystem: Environmental > Aquatic > Marine > Oceanic | place: Pacific Ocean | collected 2009-08-22 | reverse complement strand
AAATCATAAATACATTATTAAAATCAGAAATGGATTTATTTCTTGTTATGTATTTTTGTTCTATCTTTTTAAATTCATTTGTGTTTTTATCAAAGCTATAAGTAACTCCAGATTTAAGATCGGTAAAGTCAGCTTGAAATCTTTTATTTGCCTCCTTTATTTCTGCTGTTTTATCTTTAGGAATAACCTTAATATCCACATCACTGATCTCCGCACCGACTGCAACCTTTCCTGCTATTGTGTTCAACAGGTCAACCACCTCACCGTCAGTGAATGACTTTCTTCCGAACATCTTGGCCAGTCGATCTAGAAACCTCTTGATCAGACTTTGGCTAGGCTTGTTCATCTGTGCATAGTTACCTGCCAGTATACCGACCAGCTCGGCAAGCTTCTCCTCGCTCTGTATGTTTTCGTCATAGTTGGCAGCGAATGCGTCGAGTGCCTGCTTAACCTCAGGCATACCCTCAAGATTCTTTGATAAGGCCTTGATCATACGCTCAGTAATATCCTGAGTTGCTTTGTCTGTCTTTAACCTGTTAATTAATATGGCATGGAAGACCTCGTGAGCTACCGTCCTGTTGTTCGCCTTGGATATGTTTATGTGTATCTTCTTGGTCTTAGAATTGTACTCACCACGAGTTGACTGCTTCTTGCTGTCCGTTTCGTCAGTCGCCTTCCTGTATGAATCCTCGTTCTCATGAACCACGATCTCCACACCTGGTAGGATCTTAGCTATTGCCTTCCTTGCGTTCTCTATCTGCTTACGTATACCCTTCGCCTCCTTGTTTGGTGCCTCTTTAACAGGAGTTTTTTCAACCACTTCTTCAGTAACCTCAGTAGTGGGAGTTTCTGTTATTTCAGAATACTGCTCTGGCAACAGACCTATTTTTTGTGGAGCAAAATCTCTTTCTCTAGCACTCTTGTATCCAGGGTCTCCTTTCTTTAAAAGATTACCGTTGCTATCTCTCATTTGAGGACCAAAGTTTACCCAAGAATTTTGACCTCTTGTCTCAGCTGTCATCGCTCTTCTTGCTTTATCGGTAAACATTCTAGCATGAACATCCCATGCGTTCTCCTCTCCTTTAGCTCCAAAACCATTACCCCTTTCTGAATGTCCAAAGAAATCATGTACCCCTCTAAATAAATCATTGATTAATAGAGGCTTGCCATTTTTATCTACGAACTCAGTCTCTGCAAGCATAGCATTTTCTTGACGCTGCTGATCTGTTATTCCAGCTTCTCCATAACCTTGTTCTGTAGAAAAAATATACATGTGCTTATTATTAATAAGATCATCTATCATTTCTTGAGAATTAGCGTATGGCTCTCCTTTGCCCTCGTAAATCTCAATCTCATATCCAGCATCAGTCATAGCTTTGTACTGATCTATAGTTTCTTTTGCAAGAGATTCGTATGCTTCTTTTACTTCTGGATCATTAGGATTGTTTTCCATAGCCTCATAAGCATCAGCTATTTCCATAGATTTGCTAGTGTCAAGCTCAGTTATCTTTTCACCAGCAGTTGTTTCTATACCCTTTTCTTTTTTATACTTAGCAGATATATCTGACGTCTCTGGATTAGGATCATTGAACAATCTTGCTCCTGGTTTAGCACTTCTTCCTTGATCATCTACTGATTCTACTAATTGTTCTTGCTGTACTTCGGTAGCTTCTTCCCCTTGGGTGTCTCGCTGTCCCACATCTTGCAGTCCCATTTCGGACTGTTCATCTGGTAGCACTTCCTTCTTTGTTTCTTGCTCTTGAATGGCATCTGTCTTGCTTATTTGTTGTAACTCATTATTTATCTCTGCGATCCTCTCCGTCTGCTTGACGACCAGGTTCTTGTCCTTGTCTTTTACCTCTGCCTCTAATGCCTTTCTCTCTAGCATTAAATCATATGCCTGTCTCTTCTGACCTGAAGACAGTTCGGCAGGTATCTCCATCATCAATGGATAGGCATCATTCATTGCCTTTATTCTTGCATTGGCCTCCTCCTTAGTTATCTGCTTAGATTGGTAGGCTAAGTTTATCTGTGCCAAAGCAATAGCTCTACCTTCCTCGCTGGTTATTACATTGTACTGATTCTCAAATGATTTATTTAAGCCCTTCAATTGAAAACCATTGACAAGAAGGTTTGTTGTGCCGCTGATGGTAGATATACCACCACCAGATAATCCACCTAATAATGCTGCCTTTCCAAGCTGATTTAAAAATTCATTAGCTCCCTTTTCCGTCGTGATGTCGGGCATGTTCTTAAACACTTCCTTACCTAGGAGCATGTTTACAATATTCTTTTCTGTAAATTCTACGCCCTCTTGACCTACCTCCGTAAGTGCCTCAAAAGAACCACCCTCAAGTATACCTAACATTGTCCTTGCACCAAGCCCCTTCATCGTGTACTTCATGCTCGCCTCTATTGCATGGAGACTTGCATCCTTTGGTAAGTTTTTTAAAGCTCTAGCTGCAACCCACCTAAATAGCATTGACTTACCTGGCGATAGTGCGGTTTGAAGACCAAAATTCTCAAGTATACCCTCATATGTGGCCATTTGCCAAGATATAATTCTCTTCTCAAAGTTGCTAAGGTCGCTGTCTTTTAGCTCGTTCTCCACCCTTGCTGTGGTTTGAAGTCCGAATGCGACAGGAACAAGTGATGGATTAAATCCAACTATCATACCAGTGCTGATGCTGTGAATCATCGTCTTAATTAATTCATAGGTAAGTCCTGCGTCTGCTATAGACTTGTCTGTAACCGCTGTCGTGTTATTTATCCACTCGTCTATACCGTACTCAACCTCATCCTTTATACGCTTGTTCTGTATATCTAAAATCTGATACTCCTCAAGCCCACTTTCTTTTAGCATGTTAACCTCATCCTCTGACAGTGAGCTAGATACAGGAACAAATGGAATGTCTATTATTAAGTCTACAACACCCTCAGTTATACCTGAAAATGTCTCAGTAAGTCCAGCAGCAGCGGCAAGTCCTAGGCTGGTTAAATCTGGAGCCTTTTGGTCTTCTACATACTGTGCGTATTGAATATTTTTGTTTAGGTTATTTATAAGATACTGGTTAGAGATAGGATCCTTCGCCTTAAGTGCATTTATCTGAGTGTTTATCACAGACATATTTCTCATGAACTTTGACTTATCTTTGCCTCCCCCCATAGGTATAAGTCCAAATAAAAATCCTTGGCCATATCCATCTGTGGCAAAACCATTTGCATCTCCAAACACATAAGGCTTTGAAAGTATATAGTTGCTAAAGTCTATAGACGCCCTCATTGGATCGTTAAATTTTTCATTAAACCTACCCTCTCCTCTAGAGTATTCATCTATAACGTCTCTGATATCGTCGGTGACTATTCCTTTAGACATAAAGTTTTTAATCTTTGCACTTACATCAGATCCATTCATGTTTATTTCTATACCATTCAGTAATTCTGGAGTGTTTTTACCTTCTGGTGTTATAGTGGACTGTATAACCAGGTTGTCTCCGTCATAGCTAAATCTAAATCCCTCTGTCTCCAAATAATTCTGTGACTCATCTCTTGATCCGTAAGGAAGAAACCCAAATCTTTTCCTTAGGTTTTTAGATGTCTGTTCAGAGTCTCCTATCACTATATCTTCATCTATGTCTGACATGTATAAAGAACTACTCTTTCTCGCCTCGTCATAAAACTGCTCAGGGTTCTCTCTAAGATTTGTCCCTGTAATTTTTTCATATGTACCTATAGTGGATCCATACTCATTGATTAATTTTTCAGACGCCCTATTATACATAGCCTGAAACTCTTCCTCGGTATAGTATGTATCTCCTAATTTTTGAGTGTTAAAAAGTCCGCTTGATAGTATAAGCTTTCTTTTGTTTATGAACTCATCCCTTGTGGTATCATGTCTCTCAAAGAACTCATCATTTAGATCCACGACAGGCTGCGTAGATACAATACCAGAGACGGTGTTCCACAGCTGATCATCATACTCCTTGTAGTTCTCATTAAACGGCTTTGTTCCGTCTACATATACCTCTCTTATCTGCTCGTCACTAAGAGATTTACCTCCTGTGGCTTTGATGTTTGTGTTCAGTTGATTAAGTAGCTCTAACTCTTGATCTACCTGCTTCTGATCAACAAATCTAACGTCTTTAATTATTGGTTCTACATTGAACTCATTTATTCTTTCAAACTCAAACCCTGTGACAGGCTTTTGCTTGTATGAAATTTTTCCTATATCCGTCCTTGACGTGTCTTCCTGAAATGGATCACCTGCATCAAGGTCAGCCAGCGTCTGCTCCCCTTCAATTTCTCTGAGTCTTTTTCTAGCAGCTTCTTGATCTATAGGAGACATGTCCTGACCTATAAAGTTTTTACCAGTCTCTAACTGTCTTTCTATTGCTTGTTTTTCTGCCTCAATATTAGCATCTATCTTCTTATTTTCAACCTTTATCTCTTTCTGAATCTTCTCGTTCTTCTTCTTCTGATCTATAAGGTTAGCAAACTCAGGATATTCATTCTTTAGTTTTGATTCAGATCCAAACTTTAATAGTTTGCTGTATGAAATATTGTCGCTCTCTAGAGCCTTAATTATATTGTCCTTTCTCTTTATAGACTTAACATTAAAAAGGTCTGGAAAGTTGGTCATTAGATCTGACTTTGTACCCTCCTTCTGTTGCTCTAGGTATGAAAGTATTTGATCGTCTTTATATCCCTTATCTTTTAACTGTGTGACATAGCTGTTTATCTTGTTATTGTACTCTATATCTGCAGAGAACTGATCTGGGTAATCAAAAAGAAGTTGCATCCTCTCCTCAAAGCTTGCGTTAGGTATAACCTTGTTTACATCGCCAAGCTTTACCTCTGGATTAGACTGTCTAAACTGTGACACTATATCCAAAGTCTCCACTGGAGCCATAGTTGTAGTTGTACTAACTCTAGGCTGATCTATCTGTGTCTGATCGCCAGAGATATAGAGAGTCGTTGTTGTGGTGGTCCTGCTTAGGTCCTCTGGTGTCTCTTGATCCATCATATCCAACATCGGCTCGAATGCCGATTGATTTGGATCCAAGCCTTCTATCGGATTGTCTTCAGCCATAGTTATGATATGTTTTGATTGTTACCCCTTCCGAGGATACCTTTTGCTAGTCTTTGTAAAAAATTACCGCCCTGATTGCTGGCCATCTGATCGGCTGGAATCTCTTCCGTCTGCTCCTCCATCATTGCTATTACGGCAGGCCCTTTCCCTGAACTCTTCTCTGCGTTTTGATACAGAGTGTTGGCCTTACCTGCACCCTTACCACCAGTGGCACCAAAGAATGATGTTGATATGTCCTGCATGTTTTTAATAGGACCTATCTCTCTCTCAGTTCTCACGCTCCTGACTTCTTTTTCATTCCATATATTCTCTACAACCACCTTGTATAGATTACCATCCTTCACCTTAAATTCAGATCCATCTACAGCTTGGTTTGTGAATGTAACCGCAGCCTGAACTGGATCTGTTTCAATTTGATCCCATGCATTTCTAAGTTGCTTGTAAAGAACATTTGCGTCTCCCTGACTCATTCCACTTCCACTTCCACTTCCTTTACCGCCACTATTTTTCTGTGATGGCTCTTTTTCTACCATTGAGTAGTCAAGGTTAGACTTATACATGTCATCAATACCCTGTAGCAATACCTCGTTCTGTTGTGCGTTTAGAACTGGCGTTCTTTCCCTGGCTGAGTTTTCTACAAGAGGCACAAGAAATCCTTCCTCATAAGACCTGAAATCATTTTCCTCCGATTCAGACATGGATGTTCTTCCCTCCTGAAATCTTATCTTGTTCTCTATTCCGACCTTCTCGTCTAGCTGAGAGTTCTTGTCATCATCACCTACATAAAGTTCGTACCTACTGTCTATCTGATTTAATGTATTAAATGCTATTCTAGCATCATCAGTTATATATTGCTGTGTGCTGGCTATAGCTCTGTCAAGAAGTGGATTTAATGCCTCTCCTGTTTCGGTCACATACACCTTTCTTGTTATATCATTGCCAGCCTTATCCTTCCCTACAACCTTGTCTCTTACCTCTGCAATCTTAAACTCACCAAGCTTACTGCTTCTTTCTTGAACAAATCCAAACGCATCGAAGTAGTTATCTCTCTGATTGACTGGCTTTAAAACAGCCTCTGGGTTCTGTAGGTCTTCAACTACACCTGTATCCTTGTTTAGCTTTCCGTAAGAAAACTGACCTGTCTTTGGATCCTGGTAAAGTGTTTGATTCTTTAGATTTAGGAAGCCTGCCTGTATCTCCATAAGCTTCTGCTCTATCACAGATCCCTGAGGTAAACCATTCTCTCCAGGCTGCTGTCTCTCCTGCATTGCAACTAAGTTTGTATCTATACTTTTTGCTAAATCTGACACTGCCTTAAACGATGAGTTGGCTCTATTATTAAACATTCTATATTCATTGTGGTTTAGTTTACCCGACTTAACAAGCCTGTTAATATCATATGAATTGTCAACCATCTGCGTGGCACCTCCCATTACAAAGTCGCTTAGTGTCTGGTCACTGAACTCGTCGTTCTCCCTGACCATATCTATATTTTCCTGAGTAATCCTGTCGAAGTAAATATTCTGAGCTGCTTTTCTTCCGCTTATATCCATAAGTCCCTGTGAGAACTCTGAGGTTAGCTTACCCCAGTCAACCGCTGGGGCTGCCTTAAAGCCTATATAACTTTTTTCTGCCATGTTATGGTTTTGTAGTGGTGTTAGTGTATCTGGTACCAGTACCTGCGGCTGCTAATTGGCTTGACTGTTGTATTCCTGTAAGATTATCAAAGTAATTCCCTTCCATTCCCATCGCCTGTAATCCAAGCTGTCCAGATCCTGCCGCACCAAGTAGACCGCTAGCAATACCTTGGTATGCTTGATTTTGTTGAGCCTGTGCCGCAGCTGATGCCTGCTGTGCACCTGCAAGTGCGTTTGATTCTATACCGAACTCTCTCTGAGCACGTCTTCCTTCTATTCCTTGTCCTGCCTGAGCTACAGCCATATCTCTCTGATACTGCTGCTGTCCTGCCTGTGCCGCAAGCTGTAGATCAGCCGCTGCTCCTGACTGTGCAACCTTTCCGATTCCACCTATAACGCCTGCCGCACCTGCACCCTGAAGTGCTGATATTGCAGACACGTCTCTTTGTGCCTGTGACTGCTGTGCTAGTTCGGATCCAAGTGTAGGCACCTGCACCTGCTTCATTACGTTTTGCTCCTTCACTGCACGCATCGCAGCCTCTGCCTTAACAGCTGCATCGTCTGCTGCTTTTTTTTCTTTACCTGCTTTTATAGCCTGTGCCGCACTGAGTCCTACTCCGCCTAAGGCTACTATTGTTGATGTTACTGCTGCCATATTATAATACCTTTATCATTTCGTTGCAGTTGGTGCTTCCCATTTGAAATCCACACTCGCTGTATCTGTCTATTAAGCTCTTGCTCTTAAGAGAGGTATATATATACCTGTAAGAACCCTTCTCTTTTATCATCTCTGTCAGGACGTTTATAAGTAGCCTTATAGCCTCCTGTCTGTCATCCTCTCTGTAGTGAAAGTTTGACACTATAAACTCAAGCCATGCGGCTGATGAGTTTGTGAAGTATACAAATCCTGCACAAATTTCTTTACCATCCTTGTGAATCATAACTCCCCCAAGTCCATTCTCTGGTAGCATGTCCTTAGGCGGAGCCGTCCATCTCCAGTCCTTCCACCACGACGATAACGTCTCGTAATCATCGCCTGTCAAGAACCTAACTTCCATTTAACAAATTTAAGGAAAACTTTTGAATATAGAACTACCTACGGAAAACAATTCAACCTGTGTTGTGTCCTCATTCTCAAGCTTTACAGACATATAGAAGCCTCTGCTACCGTAAGACTCTACCTGACTGTTCTTTACCCCGACCAAGAAATCACTTATCAATGGTATAGTGCCTGTCACTGTATCTATGGTTAGAGTTGTGGCTGTCATATCTGTGACTAAACCTATGCTAGTCAATGTACCGTTAGATATCACTGGATCTGCAGCTGGATCTACTATGCCCATCTTGTAAACATTATCCCCTATACTTATGGAGTTGTTTATATTGAATGCAAATGTGACAACCACTGCTGATGGTATTGAGCTGTCTATAGATGTAGCGTTACCTATACCCTGAGTAGACACAGCCTTTAGGTCTATAGTATTGTCAACCCTCCTTATATAAGCAAACCACTCATCCTCCTTCTGGTTGAAATAGCTTGCCGCCATCTCTGCCGTGTTTATATCTGTATCGATGATTGACTTCCATGGCTTGTTTGAGTCCTGTGATAGCGTCTTAAACATCTTCTGCTGCATCGGATCGTCATTGAATACCGTTGTGATGGTTGACTTGTACTGAACACCGTAGAAGTTGTTTCTAGGAACCGTTGAGTCGTTATGCTCATAAAGGTCTCCACCTGAAAAGGAATAGAAACTGCTGTTTAAGCCAATCATCCAGTCTGGTGCATAAGACCAGAAGGATGTCCATCCCTTGGTCCATATTGAATAGGTTATAGTCGACATACTACAAATTTAACAATTTTAAAGTAAACAGCTGTCCACAGACTTCATCTCCATGTAGTACCTGTAAGAGCACCTGTGAGGGTTTATCTCAAGATCCTCATTGTATGGCAGCCTGTCTGCATACTGGGCCTTGTAGAACATCCCCTGCTTGTTATTGGGAACCCCTGCGTTGTGAAAAAAGTGTAACTCATCCCACCTCTCTACAGGACATGTCGCCCAGCAAAAATCAAATTCTTTAGGAACAACTACCTTGTTACCAAACAACCAGCCGTTCCATAGCTCGGCCCACATGCTTGACGTCCAGGCCTGTATTCCGTATGGATCGTTATCCTTCTTGACATGCTGCATGGTTATCAGCTTGTCATACAGTCTTATGCTGTCGCTCTCTACCTTCGTCCAGTATTCAGAGCTTAGGTTCTTCATAAGCTTCTGTGCACCTCCGCTGTTCTTCTGATTCTTTTTAACAACATCTTTTGATATGCCAACTATCTCGCACATTGCATCCAGAACCTCCTCACCCTTGCTCACTATATAGTCGTGTCCTATATAGCTTGTGGTGTCTGAGAAATACCAGTTATCGTCATTCAGATATGGACTGAAGTCAAGATGCCTTGTGAATATAAAGTCCGAGTCGTGAAAGAAGAATGCGTCATCACTTGGATTCTCATCAAAGTGCTTCTTAAGTATATGTGCCTGTATCGCTGGTATGTATTTAACAGCCCCAAGCGTGTCCTCATAGAAGTAAAAGTTAGCGGCATCATTATACCTTGAAACAAGATTACCCCATGACTCAGGTATCTCATCCTGAAAGCCACACACGACATCTATATCTTTATATCCCAGTGATATGAAGTTATTCAGGTACACCTCAACCTGCCATGAATAGTAATCCGTGGCTGGCTGTGCCGATATAAATCTAAGGTTGTATTTTACTGACAATCGTAACAAGAATTATACACAAACAATACCTCAAGCTCTGGACCGCCAGCTACATCTACATTTCTTATCTTGTAACAGTTACCGTCAGATGCCTTAACAGCCGTGTCTGATGCAAGAACCTTTGGCCCTAAGAAAAATAGCTTTCCTGCAATAATTCCATCGTTACAGTCCTTATATGTGTAGTAGGTTTTAGAAACCGTTGTTGTTGTTGTGGTGGTTGTTACGCCTGCACATGCCTTTGCCTCCAACACCTGTCCAGTGTTTGAAACCTGTATTGTATAGTCAGCGCCTCCGTTATCTACATAGTACCACTTAAACACCCCATCAAATAATGTGGTCCCTAATGCGTCCGTGTAGACAAAGTCGTTAACTGCAGGAACCGAGCCACTACCGTTGTGGTAGAATGTTGAAAGAGAGGGGGTAAGTGAACATGCAGCAAAATCTGTTGTCTGGGCAGTTCCATCCATACTGAAGGAACTAATGACTGGTGCTGTTGTAGTTGTTGTAGTTGTTGTGGTTGTAGTTGTACCAGTACAAGCCGTGCAGTCTGCATATATTACGACGGGGTTTTCAATTAAATAATAAGGGTATGATCCTGATGATGTTCTTTGAATAGTCCAGCAGTTTCCATCTGCCGTCTTGACAACGTTTCCTGCCACAATAGATACTGATGTAACATCAAGTAACACCACCTGAGTTGTAGGTTCAGCACACAGTGTCGCTACATAGTAGTTACCGACAGCTGGTATTGTAGTTGTGGTCGTTGTTGTTGTCGTGGTAGTTGTACCAGGACAGGCATAAACGTCTGAAACATATCCATTGTCATCTATCCTGATAACCTGCTGAGAGTTGTCAACGAAGTACCACTTGTCTCCACCAGTGAATGGTATGAATCCGTTCTGATCGCTGTAGTCAAACACTCTGTCTCTAAGGGTTGGTACAGGATTAGGTCCATCGAAATACATCCTAGTAAATGATATGCTTGATGCAGGCGTTATGCTGCATGCATTTGAAGACTCGGTTGTAAAGTTTGTAATGTCCATAAGGAATGGCTTCCTGTCTGATGAAGATATTACATTCACATTTATAGTCTTATTAGCACTTGTTCCAAAGCAATTAGTTGCGTTGATTGTGAAAGAGAATGATAACTCTTTAACAGAACTTCCTATTATAAATCCGTTATCAAATGTTAATCCAGTAGGGAATATCGAACTTAAACAAGATCCTCCTCCAGAAACAGTACCGTTACCTCGTATTATAGTAGGTGTTGATGTTGTACATATTACCCTACTTTGAAATGCAGGTATAGTAATTCTATGTGTTTCTGAGTTACAGTCTGTGTAGCTAAATAATGTTGACTGAGATCCTCCCGTAAGAGTGTGTCCTAAACAGGTGCTTACCACGGTAAATGATGATGGATTTCCGTACACGCTTATAGGTATATTAACATCTTCTAGTGAGTTTATAACTATATCCTCCTGGTATATGAAAGGTACAGCAAACTCAGGGCAGTCACATGGATCTATTGATGTTACATTTCCTGATGAATCTATACCTACATATGACTTTCCTGTAGAACTAGGTACCGTGCATGTCACGGTGTCTATCATGTGAAACGCAGAGTTACCGTTGTATAATGATGATCCATTTGAGGTTGTGTATATTCTATCATTAAGGGTTGGTAATAAACCTATTCCATTATGATAGTATTGTGTTGTTGGACACTGGGTACAAACATTTGCTTCTGTACCATTTGTAGTATCTATAAAGAAAGATTTTAAACTAGGCATCACCCTGTTTACTATCCATACGGAGTTTGCAAGTGGAGAGTCTACAACAACCTGAGCATCATCTGTAGAAGAAAATTTATCAAATAAAAGAGATCCTGTACCATTATTAACAGTCCCGTCGTATGGAGACTGAAGCTTTATATCAGAGGCATCAACACCTGCGGCTATAAGTGCATTATAGTTTGCTGTAGAATTTAATCCAACATAACCAGTGTCTGCTATAAGACCGTTATTCCATCTTATCTGAAACCTTACAGGCAGATCTATGGCCTGATAATTTATTCCAGCGAGACCTATGTCTGTCCCTAAATTTAATGCTACTGATCTTGACGATACTATACCCTTAAATGATGCCGTTCCTGTACCTATAGAATCCTCATAATCCCACATAAGGTATAGGTACTCAAAGTTGTTTGGATTCTGAAAAACAAAGTCTCCCTGGTAATCCGTTCCGTTAAAGTGTACATTTACAGAAGTTCCCAATGATTTTATTGTTGCCTTGTCTGAATCTGAATATTCCTGATCTGTTACCAGGTAGTATATCTTGTTGTTTAAACTAGGTGAAAATTCAATGTATTCAGTAGATGGATCTCCAGCCTTTACAGTAACCGTAGATCCGTGGTATGGAATGAAATCAACGCCTCCAATTCCTGTCCTTTGATCAAATAGAGCTATACCTGTGGGACCTAGTAATACATTGTCAAACGTAAACTCACTACTCCCTGTGTATTGATAAGACTGACTTAGTTTCATTTTCTATTTTCTGGTTTGTTTACCACCATAAGATCTACAGATATTGGCTTACCTACAGACTGGGTAAGTGTAAATATCTGAGTCTGACTTGTGCAGTATGTCACAACAAAGTTAATAGTTCTTGTGGAACCTGTAAAATTATTTGCAACATTTGAATAAATATTCTGAGCACCATACCCAGTAGTGGTAGACGGATTAACCCATGATGTTCCAAATCCTGTGTCTACAAGGGTTATTGACCATGACAGCGATGTAATTATATTGAACATAAACAGAGACACCCCTCCAGTGTTGTTTGCAAAGGTATTGGATGTTGGTCTTAATGTTAGGTTACATGGGTTTGATCTTCTTGCGTTCTCAGTTGCTAATGTGTATCTGTTTGAGTATGGATCAAATCCTCCAAGCTTCTGCTTGTTTGGATTGTCTTTCATTTCATCCCTGAAATAATCAGTCATACCCAAAGAAGAAATCTCATTCACGGATCCTCTCTCTATACCAATCACGGCTCCTCTTCTTGAATCTGTGAAGTACATATCACCTGCATTTGTGGAAAAGCTTTCAGGGTTGTTACTGATACCATACTCCACAGGAAACGGCATCTCATTACCCAAAACCTCAGGTATGGATGCGACCTGTCCACCTCCGACTGCATCAAACAATACATTCTTTCCATAAAGAACCTTATTTATCTTGTCCTGGTGAAACACAAATATATCTGTATCTCTAGCATAAAGCTTTTCTATTGATCCAAACTCTCTGTCCAGATCCTTAAAATTTGCCAGTGAAAGATTAAACTCGTTCAATCTGTTTATAGATGTATCTCCCCTAAACACACCACTGTACGTTAGTGAGGCCTCTTTACGCTCGTTCTCGTAGTCCTCTATAATGCTTGTAACTCTAGGACTGTACTTCATCTCTGGTGCATTGAAGTCGTCCTTTATTCTATACGACTCCACGCCATTACCAAAGGAGTAGGCATTGAAGCTGCTGTTTTTTGCAGATGTTTGATTTATTTCTATAGATGCAGGCTGACTTGCTGTCTGATCACCCTCCCAGTTCTGATGGTATAATATAGCTGGCTCTGCTGGTGCAGATCCAGGAAATGCAAAATCAATAACCACGCAGTACTGATTAGGTACGTATGCAACGCTATAGTATGAAAGCCCCGTGCTAGGATTTATAGATGGAATACTTGATGTCCCAGACGCATAAAGTTGCTGACCTATCGTAAAGTTGTGAGGCTTATCTGTAGGCTGTGGATTGGTTGGATCCAGTGGACCTAGAACTGTTTTATCTGCAATGAATGTAAGACCTGGAAATACTGTAGATGCATCTGTAAAGTCTGCATAGTTCCACCCAACCTTATGTAGTCCGTTCTCTATGTCGTAAGAATCTGTTACTTCGTGATATACCTCTACATCGTTCTCTAAAGGATCAGTCTCGCATGATATCGGTCCAGACTGCTTTAAATTAAATGTCACCTCGATGAGATTATCTTCATTAAACTGAGTCGGTAGGCCTGGTATAAACATCCTTACAGGATAATTATGTATTTCGCCCTCAGGTTCAAATTGTGGTAGTCCTGGTGGAATACCAAAATCACCCTGATTTATACCCGTATATATATTTTGACCTGGTGCCTCTTCGGCATATCGACCTCTTCTAAAACACACACCCTGAGCCCCTATGTCATTGCCGTTGCTGTCGTGCTGTATATACTGCTTGTATGCACCAGACTCTATAAACCATTCCTCTATGTTTTCATAGTCAGCTGGTGAGAAAAATTCTTGAGGCTCTGTATAGGCATTTGGATTCTCACTATCTTTTTTTATACGTATAGTAATATGGTCACCTTGATTAATCTTTCTGTCAACCTCTTTACCATTTGAATCATTGGCCTGTGCACCTCCATTAAGCACAGCAAATCCTCCATAAAATGCACCTAGTCCTTCATCCTCTGGCGTATTATTTATAGAATCATTAGCATTTATATCATGAGGTGGTGTAACATTAAATATAGTGGCATGAGGATATGCGTTTGAAGAAAATATAGGATATGCTTTAGGAAAACTCTTCTCATCGCATCTCATGTTTATCTTCCATCTATCCTTTACATAGTAGGTACCATTTTCATCAAAGTTTAACCTAACATATGCTTGAAGTCCACTATCCTGAGAAGGGCCATTGTTAGTGAGTTCAACGTCTGTGACTGTTTCTATTGGTATATTCTGATACTCCCAGAACTGAAGGTCTAATGATGGTGTCCATCTATATGTAGTTGGATTTACCGTTTGAATCTCAACAGTTATCCTAACATCATTATTTAATGCAGTTCTTATATTTGGATCCTGACCTGGTAAAGTGATATATGCACTTCCCGCATCTCCAGACAAAGGACTTACTGTTAAGGAGTTAGAGTCCCCTTTACCGTAAAATATTGTCTTGTCTAGCCCTATAAAAAAATTACCATATATAGGCTCTCTTTCAAATCTAGGGACTACAAAGTTTCCTACAAGTCCATCTATACCATTCCCCCCTAATGAGGCTGATCCAAACTGAGGTAGGTTGTCCTCGTTAAACTGTGCCGTGTCATCAACCTTTATCTTGAAGTACAGGGCTGCTATTTCTTCGCCTCCTAAAAAGTTTGACTCCTTTAACTCAAACTCAAGTATCTTATACTTCTCGTTTGAAAATGTAGGCCCTGTTCCGTCGCACTTAAATATAACATAGTCTCCAACCTTAAACTTATCTCTGTCTGACTCAGTTATTCTGAAGTATCTATATGCACCGTCCGAGTAGAACCATACAGGAAATATGTTATAGTAAGACTGTTTTGCTTGTTTAATTACAAGTCTATAGTTGGTAGCCCAGGTAGGCCCATTGCTGTTTATATCTACCTTAATACTATTGCCCTTGTCAGAATCTGATGAGGGTATATATACCGAGTTATTGTCACTTATAAATGCGGTGGTCATTCTTCCGTATTCATCACCGTATACTATACCGACCTCGTAATCCCTGTCCGTTCTGAATGTGGATATAGGCGTTCCTACATTTGTATTTACAGATGTGTATGAGACATTAAAGTCGATATTAATATCATTTTCATTAGCGTCAGTTATATCTCTAAACTGTGTATAGTTTCCGTAAACAAGCCTGTTGCCTATTATCTCTTGAGACTTAGCAAGCAAAGGTACATTGTCAAACATTCTAGTTATCTGATCGTTTGTGAGTGGTGCGTATATCTTGTTATTACTAAATGTATAGTTAAATACACCGTTATCACTGACACCCTCATCCTCTTTGTTTACAGACTTTATTATCTTTACATTAAGACTCCTTGTGTCATATGCAAGTAACTGTATTTCTTTTACAAATTGATTCCCTGTCTCAAATACAATTTTACACTCGTTGTACTTGTTTATCATCGCCTTGTTTATGCCATCTAAGAAATCTATATTATAGGTGTCAGGCTTAAAAGTTACAGCGGAAAAAGGAGACATTGAGCTGTACTCATTATCTACGTATTTATACCTGTATGCAAAGTACAAGAACCTTTCCTCCATGTTAGTAGATTCTACAATCTCTGACTCTACTGGATATATGACTGGAGATTTTAGTGGTGGCCTTAGTATCACATCTATATCGATATCTATCCTAGAATCATTTACAGAGTACTGCTTTGCCCTCGCAATGTTTATCTTTCTAGGTGCGTTTAGGTTGTCTGTCCAGAAAAGAAGTGCACCATTATCCTTGTGACCTGGTAGGTAGTTTACTCCCGTTATAAGGTATTCCTGGCTCAGGTTTAGCTGACTAGGGTTACCTCCACTCTTTGTGGAAAGCAGAACCTGTGACGTTGTATTGTCTATCTGGTTGTACTCAAATATAGCGTCGTACTCGTCAGACGAAACGAACCAGTATATAAGGTTCAGGGGCTCGTATGCTATGGCACCTATCGTCCTTGCATTTGTGGTGTTTATGGTTGGGACGTATCCAGCTAAAACTGCCGATATATCACCAATTAAGCCGTTGCCTAACGAGTTAGATACCGATCCTATGTTTGATCCCTCAGACGTGTCTATAGTTATATTTAGAGCATCTGAATACTGACCTCCAGACAGAAGCCTTTGATCAAGATCCTTGTTCATCTTCCCTCCCAGGAATGTCTTCTTTAGTTCCATACTTACTTAATCCATTTATCTCTACCTCTTAGGCTCATTAAAAGCCTGGATGGATGTAGATTACTTAGTCTAATCTTTGCATTCCTTAGCGTGGCTGTTTTTTCCTTACGAGCCCTCATGATAACGTACTCCTGAACACCCGTCTTATTGTTTAACAGGGCCCACTTTATGTAGTTGTACATGTACTCCTCAGCCATCTTGTTGATGGTAATCTTGCTGTCGTCTCCGTTCTCCATGCCGTCAGACACGTACTCAAGTACGATGTGCTTGTTCTCTATACCTGAAGAAAAATCTATCACACCAGCGGCCTTGTTTATTGAGAACCTTGGGTTGTTGTTTGCCTCTGCAGTGTCTAGTCCATATCTGCCACCCATCCTGTAACCAAAGTACCAGTCACCGTTGTAGTTATATCCATGGCACCCGTTGTATGCACCGCCTCCCATGTATAGAGTCTTCTCCTGCCTTAGTATGTCTACCCTTGAATCTCCAGTAACAATCTCTCCTGCGGAATCAAAAAGTATGTCCAGGTTATTATCCTGAAGATATCCTGTCGCAGATATAGGCTGCCTGTTTTCTGTTAATGGGAAAAGAACATTTCCGCTTAACACTGATATACGTACATAGTTTACGTAGTCAGGAGGCATGACCATCTTAAGCTGATCTCCCATCTCCTGCTCTATCACCTTTATATTTCTAAGTGCGTCATAGTTAAGCTCCTGTATAGCTCTCTTTGCATGAAATAGAATTGCGTACCTGTCCACGTTATTAACAAGCTTATCGTTGCCCACATACATAAGCATGAAGTTGTTCACGATGTCAGCCAGGGAAACGTACTGGTACTCTCCGTGGTTGAGGTCTGTAGGTATGACACCTCCATTTGTGTAGTATTGGTAGTTAGTTATATATGCCATATCTATTGTTTTTGTTGTGCGTCCTGAAGTTCTTCAGACTTAGCAGCCTGAACGAC
>Ga0209535_1001293_pt1 | contig 17207 bp, 29 predicted proteins | sample LinPmetageLP28_FD_184041 | JGI IMG/M metagenome (GOLD analysis project Ga0209535, IMG submission 184041) | Marine viral communities from the Pacific Ocean - LP-28 (SPAdes) (version 2) | ecosystem: Environmental > Aquatic > Marine > Oceanic | place: Pacific Ocean | collected 2009-08-22 | reverse complement strand
ACAACTGAACGATCTGTGGTCGTGCGGCACCACAGCTGCTCAGCAGAACGCTGTCTGAACCCTTCGCATTACTACTGGGGCACCAGAGCAGACGTGGCTTATGAACTTGGGCGTGCGTTGAAGCGGGCGCCTAGCTCTGAAATAATTAAACAGATCAAAAATGCCGATGAAAGTGTCGTAAGTCAAGAACTTTCAGCGCAGCTGGAGGTGCCTTATCACTTATTGACACGGATTCGCAGCGGGAAAACATTCCAAAATTTGCAGCTGCACGATCCCTCAGCTAATCTTAAAAAAGACTTTGAAGCGCTTAACAGGTTCTTCAACTACGTCATGAAAACTTGCCCTAACGAAGCAAGGCAATATGAGATTAATTATCACGTGACCAATGAACTTGAATGCCCCTGGCATAGAAAAGGAGAAAAAACGCACAAAGGTAATTTTGGTCGCCTGGGCGAGTGTCTCGATTGCCTAGAAGAGATGAAAAAAGGACGCTGTGCTGTAGATGTGACACTATTTGACTATCGCTGGTATTGGCAGGTACGTAGATTTTGGGATCAGGTTGACATTAAAGGAGAGGATGAATGTTGGCCATGGCTTGGAGGTACTAAAAAAGACAAATCAGAATCAGTCGCATATTGCCCGTCTCCATTTCACTCCGGCAAAACTCAATCAGCAATGCGTGTTGCTTTTTGGTTAAGTCGGGGTTATACAGGTAAACATAGGATAAGCACTAAGCCATCTTGTTGCAAGTTTTGTTGCAATCCCAAGCACCTCACTGCACAAGGACTAGAAAGCATTGATGCTCCTTTCAAAATCGACACGATTCAACTTAATTATGGCAACATCTTCGAACACTTCAAAAAAATCGGCATACAAGACAGCAGAGCTGATGCCAAGCAACTACCATCTTGACACTAAAAAATGGTGTGCACTTATTTACATCGCTGATAAGTGCCATTTTTCTGATTGGTTCGAAGACAAAGCAGAAGCTGAGTCAGAATTACGTTGTATGCAGAATAATTTAAATTACGCGGCTGAAGAAACAATGGAGGGAGAAGGTACATATCCTGATCGGGCTATAATTATGAATATAAAGTACCAAGAATCTGGGCGGACCAATGGTCTATACACCGGATTGATGAGTAAAGATGGCGCGGTTTCTGACAACAATTCCAAATAACCTTGGTTATTACAACCTTGGGACTGTACAAGCTTACCCAACTGGTGGATCAGGTCCAACTGCATATGGCCCAAATTCCTACTTCGGCTCTGATCCTCTCCCTTCGGAGCTTGGAGACAGCCTTTATAATCCTGTTGATCTGGGCGATGTCTCTTCTGTATTTCGCTCGATCACATTAACAAATACACACGGTGGGTTGAGCAGGCGACAAACAACATTCTATAAAATACGACTTTTTAGAAAACGCAAAATACAATTTACGCAGAATTTTAGCCAGTTTGCTTATACACAGAATACAAATAGAAATACATTAATTGCAGTTTATCGGTTAAATTCTGACAATACTAGAGAAGAGTTGCCTATCAATAATGAAGGCTATGTAAGCAGACAAAGCTCTATCGATTACAACGATGATGAGACATTGAACAATGATTACCCTAGCAATGATCTAGATCCAGGTACATATTTATTTTTAATTACTAACGATATCAGATTTCTTGAAACAACCTATTCGATTACTGTAGGAGTCTCTATTCTGGATTGGCGTTTCGTCGATGAGTCAGTCGACAGTAGTCTTGACTTTGATTCAGTAACTGCAGGGGCCAGTGAGCTGCTTGATTTCGGACTCATAAGAGCGTCTTTATAAGAAAAATCTACTTTATTTGATTACTATTGTTTTAAGACTCACGGTTATTTATTAAAATCAAACTCAAATACACAACCTTGCAATGCAGATTTGATACCAATCAGGCACTCTTGATCAAGTTCACCTTGACCCGCCCATTTTTCTAAAGTAAAGGCTACAGCTGAATGTAAAGCCCTTACTGAACGCTCATCCATCGTAAATGTGATCACTGTCTGTTCCATATGGAGCATCAGGGTTTTTAAGTTTTTTCAGGTGGATTAAAAACATCTTTTTGGTTTTTTGCCCAAGATGGTAACACTTCATATTCTGTCTCTTTAGAGTAATCTGTACCTGGCGCTTTTTTGTATGCTGCCTTTGCAGAATCTAAACGTAGCTGCGCAACATCTCGTGCATCCTTATATTTTTCCACTCCAACGGGGGTCATTTGTGCAGTTGCAGCTGCATCAACACCGCCTTGCGCATTCAGAGCTACACCCATAAAGCCAGGATCCGACCCTGGGCCGCCTGGCATTGATGACTTAATATCAGCAGCCTCTTGCATCTCAATTGCACGCTGACGCATGCCTACATCAGCCGCTGTTCCGACTTGGCGTTCTTGTATCGACCGCGCATCAGCTAACTGAGCATTTAAACGGGACAAATATCCCGCTGCGTCTGCATAGCTCTCTTCAGGAACAATTGTCCTATACACCGTCGGCGCAGTCGGCTTCTGCATTATTATCTTAGGGGACGGAGGAGAAGGTTTTGACCCCATTGCTTTACTTTATTTTAATTTCTATACTGATTCTATCCGTGATGAACCCATATAAATGTTGGCTACTGACGAACCCGATAGGCAGAAGGAGCAGGACCAAAAAAAGTTCAGCATAAGTGATGGGCCTGTTCATAGTGATAGCTATCCTTTTATTCAAGAGTTTAGCGACCTCTTAGCTGAGCTGTCCACTAAAGAGCTCTTTAAGCTCCTTACCAATCAGCAGAAAAGACTTGCCAAGGCGTTCTGGGAGGCTGAAAACTTTGGAGGGTGCCCTGAAAAGTGCAAAAAGCGGCTTACTGAAATCTATGGCCCGCACTGGACAAAACAAGTGAAATTCAGAGATTATTTCAAGACTATAGACGGTTACTACATCTACGTTCTTTTAATTGACCATAAACGCCAATGGGACAAACACAGAAAAGTTGGCTATGCTGTAAAGCAAGTAAAAGATCCTGAATGAGCGGACAAACAGGAGAAAACTGGCTTGATGTGCTAACAAGCACTGAATTTGTGCTAGATGAAGATACGAGCAACTCATATCAGAGCTATCGTTTTGTTGACCTGGAAATTAGCGACGTCACCATTGAGAACTACAAGGAACTATTAGTAGACTCTCTGTCGGAACAAGTCGAAATGTTCATCCCCCCATCAGGAAGCTTTGAAACTGCAGATCTACAGCGTTATCTAGAGCTCGTCTGCAGCTACGAGACAAGCACTTCTGACTTGGTTTTAGGTCTTTCCCTTGCGGATCAAATTCGGATAACTTTCAGCGATATGAAAATCAGCACCATCTGTGACCGTTATCCTGAAATTAACTTGTCAGAAAAAAGACGCTACCGTTGTGTGGCTGAATACCTCATAAGACAGGAAGAATTGACAAAACTGCGCGACAAAGATGGAAAGCTCATAAAGAAAATAGGCAACATGCAAAAAGCAGTGGTACTGTACAGACCGTTGCCAAAATTACTGGAGACTTTAAAACGCTCAGGCCTCAGTAATTTTATAAAATTAAAAGACGAAACAGAAAAAGTAACTGCTTGCGAAGCTTGCTAAACTACCGGAAACACTTTTAACTATGACAAGCCGACGCAACAAAATGCTCACCCACCTTATGAAGGGGACTGTAGGGGAAACAGAGCAGACGCTGATGAAGCTCTCAATTGAGCGCATTTGCGCAGATATGTGTGATTATTACGCTAAATTCTACAAACTTGAAGGACCTGGGGTCATGGTCTTTAAACCGCAATCAGAAGATAAGGAGAGTATGTTCTATCTGACGGTCGACGGCTTGATTACAGGGTTGAACGACAATAAAGAAAATGAACAGTTAGCTGAAGTCTTTCAAAGTGCTATCAGACGTGCGGAAGTAATCGAACCAGACAAAGAATCACTTTTTCTTATTCAAGACGATAAAGAACTTGCGCTAGTACACTACAAACACGACAGTGACGGCAACGGATTCATGATGTTCTGATGGAAAAAAGACGCCCCTGGAGACAAAGAAAGGGCTTTTTTGGTAAAATTGCGCATATAGAAGAAGATTGGGTAACACCTACCGAGTATTTACCTTATATAGACGCCTTGTTAGGTGATATTGATCTAGATCCTTGTACAACTTATAAAGCAAATCAAGAATTTATTCGCGCAAAAACAGCATATACGCTAAAAGAAGATGGCATCAATATAGAAAGTCCTTGGTTTGGGACAACATACGTTTTTCCGCCTACTTATGGACGCTACTCTCTTAAAAAAGAAACTGGTAAATGGCGTTGGGCCCCACGTGGCGGAACAGGGACAAGCTCTCCATCAGTAATCTGGTTTAAACGTTTATATAAAGAATGGAAGCTGCGTAATGTTTCAGAGGCTTTGTTTTTCACGGTACAGCCTGAAATGATGCGAATTTGTCCAGAATTATGGGATTTGCCGGTGTGCATGCCTGCTAAACGTGCACGCTTAATCCATGGTAAGGGGCTGTGGAGGTTTAAAACACCTTTGCATTGGGGTTATTTTGTTTATTTTCCTAAGCTGGAGTATGGTTTTGACCAAGCCCAACGCTTTAATGAAATTTTTTCAAATATCGGCAGAATTATCAACTAGCTGTAAACATATTTCTAAATGTCCCTTCAGGGAAAACAAAACGATCTTCTGTGCGTAATTCTGATTCTAAATTTGGGCGCTTCTGGGAACGAATTTGTTTTCCCATTGACTGTTCATAGTTTTTTAGAAAACTCAGAGCCGTTCCATCATTGGTAGCGTTACCCATATTGCGATAACGCTTGTCTACTGTGTAAGAATCGCTAGATTGGAATTGCATGTTTTTATTCTAATGACCCTCACTGAGACGCAAGGACAGATCAGTCAAATTTGTGATGATGTGAAAGAGCTTCTTTTACACAAAAATAAAAAATACGGCGATTCTGCACTAAATCCAACAAGAATTTTTAGTAATTGCACAGCCGTTGAGCAAATTCTAGTACGTATTGATGATAAATTGAGCAGAATCAAGTCTGGCTCTGATTTATTGAGTCACGACGAAGACGTTATTATGGATCTTATAGGATATCTTATTCTTTTGAAAATCGCATTGAACAGAGGATGACATGGATTATGAAGACTTTATACATCACTACACCCCTGAGATTGCTCTTCTTGACGCGATAGATCTTCTAAAAACATTTCCTTTACTCGGGAGTGCTGTCCTAGACCGGCAGGTGTCTGTGCCCAAAGACGATAAAAGCGACGTAAAGAATGACCGGTCGGATCCCATTCTTTAAATTTTTTTTCTAGATACTCAATAGCTTTTATCTGATTAGGGGCACCGTTATAAGTCTCAGGTAGGTTCAATAGGCAAATACTAGACGAGCACTTGTGCTCTGTAAAAGTAGGGATTTTCTTGTCAGGAGCAAGGTACATATGAAGTTCTGACTTTCGTCTATCCTTAAGTACGTCCCCACCTGACAGCCAATACTGATTTATATATGGGCTCCACTCAGATATAATTTCTGTTTTAGAAGCATGTCTGTTGATTAATTGCAATAGTTTTGATTTGCTAAACGCAAGGATACCTATGCTGTGAGCAAAACTCAAAATAGCAGCACGTCTGTTTCTGTTTAACCCGACATAAACATAGAGGGAAACAGCCTGTGAAAACTCTTTTAAATCCTCTACAAGCTGCTTATGCGCTTCTTCCTGCGTTATCCTGTCATTACCAGATACAGGACGCTCACCGAGCTTTGAGCTCCCATATCCGACACGCCATATACTCTCTCCATATTCCTTATAAGCACCAAAACGCTCCATACCAATAGGTGTACGGGGCTGTGTGTATGCTTTTATAAGATTGATGCCTCTTTGAGTAAGGAATGGGAATCCTTCCCAAGAGGATGACTTAGAACCTTTATGGGACTTCAACCGTTCCTGTGTAGCTCACTTCAGAATAGCCGTCGAGGCGTAAAAGCACAATGTAGTCGTCACTTGCACTTGTTACCGTAATACCGACTACGCCTTTACCTTTTCCAGCTTTTGAGATATCAAAAAAGCGTTGGTAGCCTGTAGGAGCGGAACCTGAAGTGTAGTCACTGTCTTTGAAGATCTCCAGTGAGTTGACACCTACTGTTGCGCTCAGGTCGACTGTAATGTCCCCAGTAGAAGAAGGGTTTACCTTAAAACCACGGATATTCAACCCTCTGTCACCTGCGGAAGTAGACCCTTCATAAGTCACGTCAGAACCTGCGTCCACAGAAAAGGTATCAAGAGTACCTTGAATAATGCGAGTAGCCATGGTAGTTAGGAAACTTGTCCGATAGTTGAAAAATTAAAAGAGATATCGGCATCAATGCCGTGATCTTTGAGCACGCCTAGAAACATCTGGCGATCCACAGCTTTTTGGTGCAGCATTTCAACGAATGCCTCTTCAAGATCCTCACGATCAAGATTTTGAATTGCTAATGATGCTGCGTGGATCTGGAATTCCACGTCCACCGGAAGCTTTAATGCATCCATGGTAAGCCTTAACCTTACAGATTATCCTAACAGCGCTGAATTAAAGAGCAACAAAGAGTTGTAGCTACTCAGGGCGCTTACGCATATGAGCGTAAGGCGGGTACTTCCAAGTCTTGGACTGGCGTAATTTAGACATGCTCACGTAATATGCGCTGGTGTACAACACCATAAACAGCAACATGAAAACTACCATGAACACCTTTAAACTTCTCTATAGAGTTTAGGCAAGGTAAGCCATGACGATTGAGACGGATCAAATTAATGCATTTATGCTACGTGCTGTAGGCGGGGTAAGCAAAACCAGTTTATGCAGAGAATGGCAAGAGATGTACGACTGGTCTGACGATGATGTAAGACGTGCAATAGAACTGTGTTCTTTTAAAGAGAAACCCAAAAAACTTGACTATTCCTATCTCTATGATTTAAAACTTGACGAAAAAGCAGTCGCGTTTCCTTACAAAAATACTCAATTCTACATAAAAGAACATTTTCTTCTTGATTCTGAATGCGATGCCTTAATTGAAATGATCGATCAAGGCCTAGTCCCTTCAACTGTTTCTGACGCAAAAGACACAGGACAAATTTCAGAATCCAGGACAAGCAGCTCTGCTGATCTCAACAGACTTAGCAATGAAACATGCAGGGCAATTGACGATTTAATTTGTGAATTTATGGGCTTAGAAACATTTTTAGGGGAAGCAATACAAGGACAAAAATACACTAAAGGACAGCTTTTTAAAGAGCATTGGGACTTTTTTGACCGCTGGTCTGAGCACTATAAATGTTATTGCGAGTGGATGGGGCAAAGAACATGGACAACTATGGTTTACTTAAATGACGTAAAAGAAGGAGGAGAAACTTACTTTAAATATTTAAATGCCAAAATTAAACCACGCAAAGGTACACTAATTACATGGAATAATTTGTTTAAAAATGGAAAAGTAAATAGAAAAACAATGCACGAAGCTTTGCCACCTACTAGTGGCGAGAAGTACATAATCACTAAATGGTGGAGAAGCTGGCCTCTTGTTTGATCACCACTTCACTTTGTGGCTCCAGTAGCGAGCAGACATTTTATCCGGTTTTGCATCTTGAGCATCGTGACGCGCATAGTAAGAGCTTTTTCTAGCCTTTTCTTTTGCTGTCTTAGGGCTCTTACCTGCGCCTTTAACGCCTTGTTGCCCGAAACGAATAAGCTTCTCCTTACCGTCCTCACAGGCTTTTACTACATGTGATTTTGTAGGGTGATTTGGTGTTTTTTTAGGCTTATTGCACTTCATCCTCTGTTTAGCTAACCTTTTTGCTTTCGCTCGATCAGCCATATCAAACCTTTATTACGCCTGTGGCAGCTTTTGTAGCAATGTTGTCACTTGGCATACCATATAACGCAAAATTTCCTGGGTCTTGAACACGGGAATCTTGAAGTCCAGTCATGAACTTTTCAAGAAACTCTTCAGGGTCAGGCCGCGATCCGGCTGGTTTTTTGTTCATTTTCTTGATAAACGGTTGATTTTTCTGGCACCGGAAGCTTTATAGAGCAGGGTTTTAGCTCCATCCACTCCTTGATTTTATCAAACCTTTCTTTTGTAAATTTTGGATTATCTATATTGTACCAATCATCTAATGATATGGACCCTTTTGCCTTATTACAGCTGCTGCAACAACAACACATATTGGAACGCACGTTGTGACCGCCTCTGTGTTTGGACAAAATGTGATCAATGGTTGCGGAAGATTCTGTTAATTCCTGTGCACAATAGGCACAGCTCCAATCCCAGGCTTCAAAGATGTGTTTTCTAAATTTTCGACGAGCATGTTTAGGACTGAGAACAATGAGATTAACTAATAGATCCTGCTCGCAATGAAACACGTGTGTATCCCTGCCTCTGAAAAAACTTTAGGCTGCATAAACTTGCCCTGTACGCTAAGCTCCAAAGAGAACAGCGACATAAAGGGCTGACCTTTTCCGTTACTACTTCGACACTTTTTTAAAATGCCCTGTTTATCGGCTTTTGCAACGCCTATTTTTATTGAAGAACTAAATCCGCCTGCACAAGTTGAGCGAGAAATGCTCAGATATGTGGAAAAATTTTACAATTCAACAAAAGAAAAAGCAAAAACAGTTGCAAATATCACCGGTGACGTAAATAATGAATTTCTTCTGCACAAACAACCTGAATTTTACTGGTTAAATGAACAAATAAAATATGCATGTGAGCATTACATGTGCGAAATAGGCGTTGACCTGGAAAAAGTATCTGTATACGCGCAGAAAGCATGGCCAGTAATTTGTGCAGACGAAGGCTATATCCCGTCACATGCACACAAAAATTCGGTTATTAGTTGCGTTTACTATCTAAACGAACCCTTAAATAATAGCGGTTGTTTAAGACTGGAGTCTGACAACTGTTTGAATTTACTTCCGATTGTGTTCGAAGATACTGACCTCGCATACAAAGAAGTTTGCTTACCTCCTGTGAAAAACAGACTCATTTTATTTCCATCAGCACTAGAACATTCTGTAACAACATACTATGGAGGACGCCCTCGTTTCTCTGTTTCTTATGATTTAATTGTGGTCAGTAAAGAAGCCCCTAGCAGTGGTGACATAGAACATTGGGTAATGGACCCTATGTACTGGGAAAAGCTGTAAAGTGTCTAGGATGCTCTCTTAGCAATCTGGTGAATGCACCGAACTCATAATTCGGCTGAGGTGGGTTCGATTCCCTCAGAGAGCACCGGGAATTAGCTCAGTTTGGTAGAGCGCCGTCTTTGGGAGGCGGATGTCGCAGGTTCAAATCCTGTATTCCCGATTACTTCTTTAATCTGTTAGCCCAACTGCGTCGAGAGCTGACTCTTCTTCTGCAGGATCATAATCAGCTTCCTCCAAAAGCTTTAAAAGAAAATAATGCAGTTTTTCTGATACCCAACACAAATCCTCGTCAGGTACATCCTTGAAAATAGCGTCTAAACGCAGTTGCCTACTAGGATATCGCAGCTCTTCAGCAATCAATTCAAGTGCGGCGTAGCGTCCCTTATTCAACTCTCCGAGCATCTTAATTAGCCTAACGCAAAATCAATAGGGCATGCTTCGGTTGAATCTGAAGTATCTTCTGGCAATTTAGGAGATTCTTCTAAAATACGCTGTTGAACAATTGAGATACACTCAATAGCTCCTGTAACTTTCAGATACATCTCTTTTTCCCGCATCAAAGACTCTTCAGACGACCTAATCTTATCGGCAAGAGAGGCTTGCTGCTCTTTGAGCTTTATTTCCGTATCGAGAATTATGTCTTGCATAGTAAGGCTTGGTTTTTTTGAGTATAGCTCACAATCTACTAAAATTCACCCACCCCCATGCGCTATATCCCCCACCATGGAATAATCTTTTATCCATTTTCTCCATGCTATAGCGCACTTCTTTCCCACAATCACCTCCTTTGTCGGTCCATCCTCCTTTATCCTGCCTTATTACACCAAAGGGGTCCATGCATAGCCAATCGTTTTTGTCATAACCGTAGATAACTACGTAATACGCCAGTCCATGCGGAGACGTCCAGTGCCCACGAACAACAACTGCGCAGGGAACAGGCATCCCACTATCAATTAAGTCTTTGATGTCGTCAGCACCCAAACAGCATGTGTGTTTAGCGCTTACACCGAGATCCAACAGGGTTAGTCGATTGTAGTAATGATGCCGACCGTCATGGTGTTTTTTTGCTGCTTCTAAATATTGTTCATGTGTTTGAATATTACCTAATCCTAGATATTTAAGGCACATCGCCAAGCAAGCAACTTGACAGAAAAAATAGTCAACAGAATGCACTGAAGGCGCTTTGTTGCTGAAAAAAGGAAAATTAGGAAGATAATGCAAATCCCCCTCAATTACGCAGTTATACTCACGCTCTTCAGTCTCAGCTTTAACCCTCCATAGTTTATTCTCAATCCACCATTTGCCTAGTCCGCATTTAATGTGTGTATGTTGCTCTGTTTTGCCAAGTATTTCACAATTCGGAAGAGTGCGTGCTGCACGGACACGTGCTTTCTCTCCCGACTTAATTTTATAGCGGGAGACTGGTCTTTTAAGAAGCAGTGCATCTGTTTTTGTCTCTAACGCAAAAACAGATCCCACTGCCAGATCAATCATTTAGGGATACTAGGTGCTTTCTTTTCCTCGACTATAGGCTTTTTTGTTCCTTTTGCACTGTCGTCTTTTCGACTAACACCGTAAACAGCTAAAACGGAGGTTACTAATGACGAAATAAAAGCAGCATCAATCTTTGCTGCACCCATGTAGCTTGCCGTCAGCATGGCAAGCGCCCAAGTGAGCACACCAGCTGGCACTAACGTAGAGAGGCTCTCTTTCAATCTATGCCCGGAGTTACTCATAGTATATATTTTACTTCCGTATGTCCTCGATGCTAAAATTAACCCACAAATAGCAAGCATAAAAATGTGGCGTTTAGTTGCGTTATTTGCCCTTATGGCACTGCCTGCAAGGGCTGATATATCACATAAATTACAAAGTTCTGTTCAATTACAAGTTGACGCTGCTGCAACTAATGTTACTAGGATTGGATCCTCACTTTCAATTGCAGGTGCGGGTGTAAATACAACCGACGGCACGACTGCAGGAACAGTTTCGACGGGAACGATCACCAGTGGAATATATTCTCCGGGTACTATTTCAGCCAGTCAGAAAACACCTGGCGATGCCTTCTCGTACAGTTCTTCTTTTACTCAAGGGGATGCAGTCCCCACTGCAGCTCCTACTGTAGGAGCTGTGGCGAACTTTAGTAATATTACTTCGACCAGTGCAGGTACAGCAGGGACATTAGCAGGCACAATCGGCACATCAGGAGCGATCACAGTGATCGCAGGCGGAGCTGGAACCATCGCTACGGGTCAGTACGTCAGTGACGTTACGGTCAAATAAATGAAGCGCTTGCTTGTGCTTATAGGGTTTTTGCTAGGAACCCCTATACACGCAGTGCCTGTAGTGCCTAATTTTACTCAAGGAAGTCTAACTTCAAAAAGTGAGACAACGAGTGTAGTAACAGAAGTGATAAATTCAGTTGACTACAATACTGGGTATCAGTATTCTGTAACAGGTACTAATATAAAACACTCCGGAAATAGCTTAGTTCCAGGAGCCATAGCGACAAACGGCAACACCGTAGAAGGCATAACTAGCACATGGACAACTCTGAATCCAGCAACAAAACCAAGTTGGACACTAGCAAATCCAGGGGCTGCTTTTCAGTTCACAGAAACGATGCAAGGACCGGGTCTCAGCAATCAAACAATTATTCAAAGAAAAACCGAGATAAAAAGCGTCACGGAAAGCACCTCTATATTTTCTCAATAACTGCAGCATTTTTTCTGCCTATTAATGCACATGCCGGAAACGTGGGAGGAGTCAGTGCCACTGCAGCACCAGTTGCTAATAGCTCCGGGTCGGTGACCAACCAAGCAATACAGGTGTTACAAGGACCATACATAAATAATACTTATGGAAACGGTGTTAGTTGCCAAGGTCCTGTTTTTAACCTGAGCCCATACTTGACACGTACAGGTTCATTTCAAAAACCCTATGAACCTTATTACAACAGTCCGGTATATGACACAAGCGATCTAAACGAAGACGGAATTTTAGACAATCCCGGTGCGATTTTGTATCAGGTTCCTGTGCGAACTGGACAAAAATCAAATTACAGCTGGAATGGCGGTTTGTCCGCCACTATTTCTATTCCTTTGGATACCAGCTTACAAAGACGCTGCAAAGAAGCTGCGGATGTACAGATAAAACTACAAGAACAAGTATTAGCAAATCGAAGATTAGATTTTGAGATTGCCCGTCTACGTAACTGTTCACAGTTGTTAAAAGAAGGTGTAAGTTTTCATCCTGAATCACCTGCTTTTAAGGTGTGTGCTGATGTAGTAGTTAACCCAGCACAAGCAGAAATAAAACAACATACTCACTCTATTTATTTAACGCCCGACGTAAAGCAAGAATAGCTCGATTTCTATCACGCTGCTGAAGTCTTCGCTGAGACACAGATTCTATTTTCAGAGGTTTATTAGAAAGTGCTGCTACTTTTTTAGTAATTTTTTTTATTAGTGGTTTTATAAGTTTTAAAAGTAACTCTGATAGTGGCTTTGCCAATAATGCAGAAGTCGTCGCTACCAGTGCAATGACCGCAGTAGTACTAATAGCTTGAGTAGGCGGTAAATACTCTTCTGTGATAGCTACATATAAAGGGAGCGGTTCTGTTATAGCTATGCATTTTTCGCCTGTCCACTCATACCCAATAATAAGGGCGGTTTGATCTTCTGTACGCTGTCCAACAGCCAAGGCTCCTTTGGGAGGACAATCGATTGGCGTATCATCGAAACTAACGGGTTCTTTTTCTTTGGTTATTTTTACAGCAGGGGTGGGTAGAGAATCAGGAATTGATGTAGCAAGCGGAACCTCCTCACTCCCTAAGTCAGATTTAGGTAATGAGGCAGGAGAAGTGTAAATAAACTTACCGGGAGTAAAATTTAAAGGGGTAAAAGAAGGCAAAGTGCCATCGCAAAAAACTTGATTACCTCTAGCATCCTCCTCTAAGATATTCTTCGAAGAACTTAAATTCCTGTGAGATTGAACGCAACCTGGAATATCAATTAAAGGAACTCCTATGTTAACAGTGACAGGAGGATGTTGAAAAAACGGCTGCCTGTTTATTTCAATACTGTACGTACTAAGCGGGATTAAAATATCAATATTTTTAACAACTAACTCAGGTATTTTAGGCACTACTCAACAAACAATGCAGGACCCGTTTGCTTAGGTAATTTTGTTTTATTTTGCTCTAAAAGCTCTGGAAGATCTATCTTGAATTTATTATCAATATAAATAACTATTTTTCTTGCTGTCTTTTCGAGCTCTTTGTCGTAAGTTTTTGCTAGAGAAAGCTTAAGAGCATAATACTGCTGTACAACCGCCGACTGTATATCGTTTGGTACTTTTAAAACAATATAGAAAAGAGAAGCTGTATTGACCAACGTTAATACAAGCAGTAAAGCTTGAGCTACATTAAATTTTTTCTTTTCGTTAACTCTCATCAGCATGTAATGGTTACTTATTAACAAGCCATCAGTACGCAACAAACACAAAACCGTCAGCAGTTTCTCTGTTAAGTTGTGAAATGTTCCAAGTGGTGGTTGTAGCCATGTTAGTTAATTAATGAGAGTGAGTAATAGAATTGCCCCGCTGTAACACGGGGCGGGTTGCCGCTAGGCGATACCAGCATCAGATAGACGCTGTTCAAGGGTTTCGATCCTTGTCATTGCTTCTTGAAGTGCTTTAATCGCCATCCAGTGCATCTGCTGCTCCTTGACTCCCAAGCGTTCCTCTTGGGCAGGTTCCGTCTCAGTAGCTTCTTTTGCTTCCTGAAAAATAGTTATCACCTCAGGACAGCTTTCCGCTACTTGCTGTGCAATAACGCCAAGATTTAGGTCAACGTCATCTGGCTGATCCTTGTAGCGGTAATTAACGATCTCCCATTCTTTAATACAATTCCAAGTGTCGGCAGCGGCGCTGATGTCTTTCTTGGCGTTGCGGTCGGAAAGATTAGCGTTGTTGGCGCTGTAGTTTGCAAGACCCCCATTACTTCTAAGCACAAAGCGGCTGGCAGTGCTGTCATCACATTGCAAAAATGCGTTAAAAATGTTGTTTGGCGAATAATTTCTGAATCGTGCCCGAATACAAGATAGATTGCCACTACTTGCTGTATTTTCGGCAACCATAATGCATGTATTACTGGCGACGTTTTGAGATACTTGAAGTAGTCCATTCGCGTCACTGCCAGCGACAGCAGCAGTTGCCCCCACCAACAGCCGCCCACTTGAATCGAGGCGTGCCCGCTCTGTGTTGTTAGTCTGAAATGCTAAAACATGATCGGTAGATGTGCCGAATCGCATACCTCTACTGGCGCTGGCATCAACATATTTGATTTCAGCTTTTACATTGTTAGATCCTATATTCCATTGCTGTAAATCTTCGTCACTCCCCGAACCAGCCGATACAGTCCCTTTAACGTCCAAGCGCATACTTGGGCTTGACTCACCAATTCCCAACCGACCACTTGAATCGAGGCGCATCCGCTCCGTAGGGCTCGACGCACCATCGGCCGAGGTCGAAAATACGAGGCGGCCTGGCATGTCGTTATCGCCAGGGGTGCCGTCTACTTGGCCTTGGATTTGAGCCGCAGTTACAAATTCACCTCCGTCAGCACCCATGAAATCAATCGTGCCAAGACCATCACCATTTTGGACAACTGTGTAGCTAGTTACAGAACCACCTCGTGTACCGGAAAGCAATAACTGACTGCCGCCACCTCCAGGGCTTGTATGGCGATTAATTTGAAGCGCACCATTAACGCCACTACCATCAACAACCACTGTTGGAGTAACTGTGTTTTTATTGCTTGGGCTACTACTGCAATTCACCAACAGCCGACCACTTGAATCGAAGCGTCCCCGCTCGATATCGTTAGTTCCAAAAATATAACTTCCATTCGCGGTGTTATAGCTATAAACATCTGTCCCGTCTGTAAATTGATAGGCTTTTCTCGTCCCACCTACATCCAAGTTGATTAACGAACTTGACGTGCCGTTAATTTCAAGAATTTGCCTTCCTGATGAACTTGCAGTAAACGAACTCGTTCCAATCCCAACCAAGCCACTCCCATTAATATCAATACCGCCAGCTGTTGTGGCCGTGTTCTCGTAGCGGTTTGCTTTGATGGTGCTCATGATGATGCCTCCAGGGTTGCGACTTTGGTTGAAAGCTCAGCTACTGCACCAAGCAGTTTCATAACGAGTATGTCGTGATTGATAGCCTTGTAACTATCGTCTAGCTCTTCGTAAGTTGCAGCTTTTATCTCGATGCCATCGTCATCCAATTCAGCAGGCGTTAGCTCTTTGCCTTTCTTGGTGCGCGGTACGGTATAAGTTAAACCAGGGCAAACTTTCTCAGCTTCCTGTGCAACTAGGCCAAGGAAACGTTTTGCACGTAGCTCTTCGTTAAGTGGTGCTTCATCTTTCCAGTCAAAGTTTTTAAGCTGTGACCCAAGAGCAACTGCATCTGCAAGTTGTGGATTTGCATCGGTGATGTTTTCTTTGAAGCGGATGTCAGAAACATTGGATGCTGTGACGCTGCCAGCAAATACGGCTGTGCCGTTTCCGGCAAAACTCACTTTTCGACTAGAGTTTTCATCTATTGCAAAAACCGCAGTTGAAGCAAATGCGGGAGTTGTCTTGACAAAAGCGGAAGTAAAATCGACCGAGCCGCTCGCTCTGATTCTGACTGTTGCTGCTGAACCGTTTGTAATCTGAATTGCTTCAGCATTAGAGCCGGTATGTTCAGCTTTAAAGCAAACAGAGTTAGCATTTGATAATATAGACGTAACCTGACCCTTAAAGGTGGCAGAGCCATTATTGCCAATAGAGACATTTTCAGTCCCATTCTGCCTAACAGTAATAGCGGTCATTCCACTAGCGCCTGTGTTGCAATTTAGAGCGCCGTTACTTTCAAGTGTTGCACCAGGTCCACTAAACCCAGAAGTACCAGTCTGAACATTGCCCGCAAATGTGGCCGCTCCAGCCGCAGTGATGTCTACATTGCCAAGATCAACTGATCCATTCGTAGCTTTAACAATCACCTCACCAGCAGTTGCTGGCAGTGTTAGCTGTAGATCACTACCTACAGCTGCAGGTACATTCAGCTCAACTGAACCGTTTGTCGCCCCTTTTAATTTAATAGGCATTAGCTGGCACCTCCTTCTAGTGCTGTAAGTCGAGCCTCAAGGGAGGCGTTTTGTGTTTCTAAAGTTTCGATCTTTGCAATTGTTTCTTGTAATGCTGCAGTTAGTAGTGGGACAATTTTGGATTGATCAATGGCTTGCATCTCATCACCATCTTTCTCACCAGTAACCGCTTCAGGAACGACGGCTTGTGTTTCATGCGCCAGAAAGCCATCAACTGTTATTCCAGGTTCACGAATAAAATTAAACCGTTTAGGCTTAAATTGCTTGACACGATCAATAGCCCCAGAAATATTAACGACGTTTTCTTTTAAGCGGTAGTCGGAACTTGTTGCATAAGTAACGCTAGAGGTATTGACTTGGATAAACCCTGACAGACTGTTTCGCGCATAAAAACGCATTGCTACCCAAGCAGCATCACTATCAGTTCTGTTCCAATGAGCCCCAGTTGTATCGGAAGCAACCTCTACCGAAAGAGAATTTGTTTGTAATACATTGCCACCACCTTGTGCGGTTGATGTTGTCCGTCCCACCAACAGCCGACCACTTGAATCGAGGCGCATTCGCGCAGTAGGGCTCGACGCACCATCGGCTGATGTAGAAAACACAAGGCGGCCTGGAAAATCATTTGCTCCAGAATCAGCGTCTGCGTAACATTCAATACCAGCATAACTAGCACCCGTATTGTCTCCAAAATTGATAAGACCTATCTGGTTATTAGCACCGAATGCTGCTTGTCCCCTTTGCAAGGAAATATGACCGGCTCCTGCGGGTGTGTTTGGATACCCTTGAATAACAAGATTTGAGTATTGCCCG
>Ga0209535_1001292_pt1 | contig 17215 bp, 19 predicted proteins | sample LinPmetageLP28_FD_184041 | JGI IMG/M metagenome (GOLD analysis project Ga0209535, IMG submission 184041) | Marine viral communities from the Pacific Ocean - LP-28 (SPAdes) (version 2) | ecosystem: Environmental > Aquatic > Marine > Oceanic | place: Pacific Ocean | collected 2009-08-22 | reverse complement strand
TAAGTCTAAACTGACTTTCAATGTCTTTTTGCTGATCTAATTTTATGCATTCACGAAACGCAGTACGCCAAGTTTCATATGGCGTTGTTGCATAATCCGCAGTTGATCCTACAATTGGTACACTGGTGTGTGGCATGCTAAGTGTAAAGTCTAGTCCCCATTCGTTACAGTCCAATACCAACTGTTTATTGTACGCAATAATACCCATGTGTCCATATGTTAATTCTGTGACAGGGTTGTACGAATCAAAGATATAGTGTTTGTCATTCTGCATGTAATCTGGTTGCCAGTCAAAGTCGAAGTCGTCATGCACCCAGCACTTTGCAAATACATTTATAAACCAATCTGTTTCTGATATTTCTGCACAGGCTTTGTATGCTTCAGCTCTACCATTTACACCATCAATTCTCTTTGCTCGCGGACACAGTTTTAGCAGTCGATCCCAGTTTAAATCGGCGTTTTTTTCGCCATTGGAAACATACACTACATCTAGTGCCTTATCATCTATTTTATAGTCATTATGACGCAATATGTATGGGTAGTCATAGTACTGTGTTCGAAAATGCTGTTTACAGTCACGCGGCACCAAGAGTACGCTACCACTTGCAGTAAAGGCGTGTAAATTACGTTTTTCCCATAAATTAGGATCGTAGCGTATGTTGCATTCAGTGCGCTTGACCCATTCGTACATATTACCAAGTGTAGTACGCGGTACTCCTTCACTGTGCCAATTAATATGTTCATACCAGCCAAGAACCTTAAGGCCCTCTGCTTGACGTTTAAATGCTGTTACAGGTACAAGAAAAGTATCGCCGTACTCGCAATCTCCGCTTGCCCAACAGTGTATTTGCGTTGCTTCCCAGGGCACAGGTTGCCAAGTAAAATCAAAGTGTGAATAGTCGCACAAGTCACTAACAACCCATACATATTCTGTACTGGCCCGTTCAACTATACGCTTAATAGTTGCCAGATGTGTGTTGTTATATCTAGTGTATTGTGTGTGCGCAGGCAACGTAGTATCACCGCCCATTTGCATGCAGTAAATATCAAACATTGATTACCATATAGGACTAGGAGTTTCTGTTATTCTATAACTCTGATATATGCTCATACGCCTTTTTGTAACAGGACTGCGCATGCCATGTTCATGTTGTGTAGGATTAAACATTAGATATCCGCCATTTTTAATATAGGGAACGCTGCGCCACATGCCATCTATGTAGCAGTGTGTGCCCATATCTAATTCTCCTTTGCAGAGATATATCTGCACATTAGCACTTAGGTTAGGACTTAAATCTTTGTGTACTTCGTTAATATAACCTTCATAGTCGTACCATAGTTGTGTAGCATTGGCAAAACATTGCGTAGCAAAATATTCACTAACAACAGATTCAATCTCAGGTAAGTGCAGTCCTTTTTTATAGTGCCCTTCGTCTCTGTTTACTGCCCCTTGTCCTAGTCGTTGCCAGCAATCTCTTTGCTTGAAGTACTTGCGTAATTTCTTTATTGTTGCTTTGTCAAATGCATCTTCAATGCGATAAAAATCATCGTGTAATTTGATTAACTGCATACTGTTACTCCATAACGTTCTTCGAATCTATCTGCATCTATACGATTATTCACCATGGGCATACCTTTTATGTTTAGACTTGTGTTCAGCAGCAAAGGACAGCCTGTCATAAAGTACCACTTCTCAAGCAATGCTCTCACGCCTGGGTGATCATTTTTGCCTACTGTTTGTACTCTTGCAGTCCCATCAGCATGACAAATGGCAGGATATAGCTCAGGTTGCTTTACTGTATACACACCTTGCATATACGGATTTGTATCTCCGTGCATGTTAAAAATATCCTCAGCATGTTCTTCTAATACCATGGGAGCAAACGGACGAAACTTTTGTCTACGCTTTATTTCATTTACTCTATCTTTAATTTCATCACCACGTGGATCAGCAAGCAAACTTCTAGTGCCCAGTGCCCTTGGTCCAAACTCTGCACGACCTGTGGCTACACCCACAATCTTTTCGCTCATTAGTTGCCCAATAACTCGATCAACAGGATACTTGCCGCCCATGTCATGTCCTAGGTAAGGTCCCTCCCATTGCAATTTCTTACCATACTGTAATGCTGCAGCACCTAAACTGCTACCACAATCACCTGGATTAGGCATAATCCATAAGTTTTTGCAATGTCCTGCAAGAATACTATTTGCAACACAGTTAAGTGCAACCCCGCCCATGAACACTACATTGTCTTGTCTCGTACAATGCTTTTCAAATAGGTTGCGTAGTAATTGTTCAGTAACTTTTTGTGCGCCTGCTGCAACATCATACTCAGTAAGTCCTGTGCCTGCAAAATGATCCTCGTCAATGCCTGCATGCATGTTATCTTTAAATGTTATTGCTTTATCGTCGTCAACTAGTTTTAGGTTTTCTTCGTATGCACTCAAATAACTTTTGCCATATGCCGCCATGCCCATTAATATATATTCATCTTCCATGGGCTTTAATCCAACATACTTTGTCACTGCACTGTAGTAAAGTCCAATACTGTGAGGATAACTACGACTCCATAGTTTACGATACTGCGCACGACCTTTGCCTCGTGTTTCTGGATTAGTTGCAAATTCACGCGGTTCGTAATATGCATCCCACACTGTTATTGTATTCCATTCGCCAATTGCATCTACCACTATGACTTTTGCTGTCTCAAAATTGCTGGTTTGAAAACCTGCTGCAGCATGGCATAAATGATGACCGTAACTATGTAAGGGCATTTTTTTCGGCGGCATTAGACCTCGTTGCCTAAACAAAGGCTGTACAAGTTTACTAGGAGTTGTTGAAAAGTCTATGGCTTTGCGCCATTCACCACTGTATAATTGCCGTGTACGTTTAAGCCAATGGTTTTCATACCAGGCAATATTATTTGGTTTGCCATAACTAAGTGCATCATCAATTAATTGTTGATTTAAGTTAGCATCATTTTTTACGCCACTGTAACGCTCTGCATGTCCGGCAAATAGTATTTTGCCAGTATTACTAATCAGTGTTGCGCCAGCGTCATGAAACCCTGCGCTAAGTCCTAGAATTGCCATCGTTTAATACCCATGTCTTGCTACAATAATAACATACTGCAACTGGTTTGTCTATTGTTATTTTCATAGTGAACAGTGGATGTGATTTATCTGGACAACTTAGTGTGCAGGGCTCATCAACTGTGAATGTTTCTTTACTTTTCGACAAATGCTTTCTCTTGTAATAAATTTCCTGCACTGCGCTTACTGCCTTCAGTAAAACCTGTGTTAGTAAAAAAATTTTTCATATCAGCATTGAAATCCATACTACCACATAACATTACTTTATCACTGTCAGGTCTTATAAACTTCCAGTAATTATCATTTGCAATGTGTTCTTGTATACGCCCACTTAGCACACCTGTTACAGGAGTCTCCTGTGTCACAGTTGGATAGTAATTGTGTACACCATTTAGCATTTCTTGTAAAAAATCATGGTAGGCTAGTAGTTCATCATTTGTTCTCACTGACCACGCTACATTTACTGTCCAAAAATTATCGTATGTATCTGGATCTCGAAGTATACTTACAAAAGGAGCAATGCCAGTACCAGTAGCAAATAACCACAAATTTCCACCAAGTTCAATGTTAGCAAGTGTAAGTGTGCCAGTTGTGCGTTCGCCAATTTCTAAACTGTCACCGACTTGAATATGCTGCAATGCACTAGTAAATGGACCGTCATCAACTTTAATACTATAAAACTCTATGTAGTCATCACCAGGGCCAGAGGTGAAACTATATGCCCTGGTGATGTTAGTGTCAGGCAGTCCAATCATTGTGAACTCGCCTGCTGTAAAACGAAAACTCCGTGGTCGTTCTGTGCGTATTCGAAACAATCTATCTGTATAGTGTTCTACTTCAGTTACGTTTACAAGCATTTGGCCATCTTTTTTATACAGTCACTTGCGTATGTTGTGAAACTGCGCGGTATAAAAGCATGAATAACAACTGCTAGTGTTGCTCGTTGCAGAGCAAATGCAATGCCCATTGCGTGACAGAAATGTTGCCATGCTGTCATATCTGCATCATTTAAATGCTGTTTACATTTTTTACTAAACATCTTATAACCTATTTCTTATGAAACTTTTTCCATGTTTCGTGTAGTATATAAAACCAAACTCCATTTATAAGTGGTTCCACTATTGCGTCTATTGTAGCAAGTTCTATGCTTGCTCCAGTTATAACCATCACACATGCGATTGCTATGAACATATGTCCAACAGTGTATATCACAGCAAGTTGCATGCTGCTACCGCCGATAATCTTTTTAATTAGATTAAATATACCAACTCTTAATTCTGTCATTTGTAAATAAACGGATCGCGCTTGCGTAGTTCTTTTAGTCGCTTGCGGTACCGTATCTCCATTTTGATTTTATTAATAATACGTTTTATAAATTTAACCACTGACATAAGTTTTTTCCTTGGGTCTGTACCATACTTTTTGGTCGTGTAGTTTACCAAGTAACTCTTGTATTTCCAGCATTTCTTTTCTTAGTTCTTCACTGTAATTTCCACTAGCAATTGCAATACCACGTCTGCCTGCTTTTGCACGAAGCGCATGTTCAATAACTTCTACATCACGCACACTAAGATCAAATTTAAGATTTGGTTTAGGCACTTTATAGTTCTCCTTTTTCACGCATTTCAGCGCGAATCTTTGTAGCACTAATTGCTTTAAGTTCTGGTTGTAAAACATGTTCAGTAAATGTATAACCTACACCTCTGCCATGACTGATGTCAACAACGTTGGGAACACGCATTACAATGTAATGTATGCTATATTCATAACCTGCGGCTGCAAGTCCATCACGGATACCATGCCACACTTGTTCATAATCAAATGGATTATCTTCCCATCCTTGCACATCACGCACCATAATACAAACTTGTCCTGTTTGAGCAAGCGCACGTTTAAATAATTCTGTGTGAGCTTCATGCCAGGGTTGCCATCTGCCAAGCATCTGTGCTGTAGGTTTTTTCCAATCAAATGCCATTATAGTCTCTCCGTGGGTTTTCCTTGCTGTGCAAGCATGTAATTATTAACGACTTTTGTAAGTTCTGCATGTGTGTCATTAAACCATGCTGCAACATTATAGTTAGCGTTTTGCACTGGTTCAAACATTGAATCAGTCTGTGCAAATGTAGTGCCTGGTGCTGCAGGTTTAGTGCTTTTACTTGCTTCTAATGTATTCATAAACACTGTGTAGTCTGCTGCAAATTCTGCACGGGCTGCACTAGTAGGACAAACAAAGTCTGCTACTGCAATTCTACCTGCCATTACTACACCATCTGCTAAGTGACGCATGCGTTGTGCTTGACGTATACGCCCTTCTAAACTAAAGTCCCAGTCATCATATTGTGTTCTTACTTGATCTGCGTTTAGCCAAATACCATTTATTAGTTTGCAAAAAGGTTCTGCTAGTGTGCTTTTGCCACTGCCAGGTAATCCGCATATTAGTATCTTCATTTTAAACTTTCGAGTTGTACTTGTTCGTGATCACTATCGCTCCAATGATAATCATAGGTAGCACTGCTAGTTCCACATTCTATTTTATAGATATCTAAATAATCGCCCACTTGTGCCCAAATGTCTTGCGCACTGGTTGTTCCAAAACTATTTAGCAGGTCAACATCACCTAATTTTAAATATCCTAGACTAAGTTGTGGGTTGCTTGGATCAAATCCGTTTTCAAATAACCAACTGTTAAATCCTTGTATCTCGTCCTTATGCCAGGGTGCATTTTCAAATGTAATATCATTGCCCCACTCAACATCAAACTCACCGCTGTAGTATTGTAAATGTGTTATGGCTTCACAAACTGTTGCAGTAAGTTGTGGTGCACCTTCGTCTCTGTATACTTCCATAAGTGTTTTTCCAATTTGACACCAGTGCATGTATACACCGCCTAGTTCTCTATCAAAATTATTATCACTAAATCCTTGACGATGTTCCTGTGTAAGTGTGTGACGCGGTGCTCTATTAAACTGTGTAATTTGACTAGGTCTGATCCAGTAAGGATTTATTTTTGCTTTTCTTTTACTCATACACAGTGTTTCTATTTCATGACATAGTAGATTTAAATTCCTAATTGCATAACGAACTTGTACACTAGCATGCTTAGTATACTCGCTAGGATTTTCTACTGTGCCTTCTAATACTTCAAAATGGTTATGTAGTACATTCATTACATCATGTTTAAGTGTAAGTCCTTTGTACAGAGGACCAAGATCGTCCATCCTGCCAACGGGATATTCTTCACCGTATCTTACAACATCAGGAGCAAACCATTCTTCAATAGTATAATCTAACTTGCTTTGATTAATTGTGTAAATGTGTTTGTTAAGTTCTTTACACAAAAAGTTTAAATCGCGTTGAGTTTCAGGGAAACCATGAAAACAATAATTTTTATCCAAGTGCAAACTTTTTTGCAGCACATCTTGCTCTAGTGCTACTATCCAGTCTTGTGCTATAGGTGTGTCCTTTGGAATAATATTGTAGTCCAGTGTTTCTCCGGTTTGATAATTGCGTAATACTATTTTAACAGATTTCATCCCAAAACTCTCTTGCTTGTATTGTACCCAATGTATCTCTAAACTTCATACCGCCACGCAAATTATCCATTGCTTGCATACGCCACTTGCCTTTAATCCTGCCTTTGGCATATTCATCCGGAAACTCTTCTTCAAATGTTGGACGAGTTAATAAACTTTTAAGCATTTCTCTTATTGTACGATTATCAACATAGTCAGTCAATAATAATTCATTTATATAGTTGTGTAGTATTTGCTTTGGAAGAAATAACGGACTCATTGCAATGTCTGGCGTAAATGCAAATGTAACTTTTGCAAGTATATCCACGTTTAATTCTCTTGCTAGGCGGCATATGTTTACTATTTCAAATAGCCCAGGCAATGTAAGTGTAAAGTCAATACGCATCTTTCGTCTATCACCACGAGTATACTGCAACCCTTGTTTAAAGTTTGCTAACCATTCCTCGTAGTTTAATCCTGTGCGTATGTATTCGCCTACTGCACCTGTGCCATCAATGCTTGCACATATTTGCCAATCACGAATGTTAGCAAGTATATCTTTATACAAGTTTACGCCTCGATAATCAACACGACTTAGGTTTGTGTTATAACGTGCATACAGTCCAGGACCATCACCAAGATCAATAATACGTTGCATATACTGCCAATGCTGCTCATACATAAGTGGCTCTCCGCCTACCCAGTATACTTCTTCAATGCGATGTTCTTCAACTGCTTGTGCAAACTCTGCTTCTACTTGATCTTTTTGGAAAGTTTCAATAGCCTTTTTTACAGGCTTTTCCATCCAAGGTTCAACTTTGCCCTGCTTGCGAGCTTCTGTTTCCCAACTACTACTAAGCATAGGTCCACACATACGACATTTAAAATTACACAAGTTACTAAAACGATAGTCCCAACTCACAGGCTTCATGGTTGTATAACCATCTGCGTCTGTGCTAGGAATCACTTCATGCCATTTATGCTGAAACAAATGTGTAAAGTAATCTCTGTATACGTCTTGATTAAGCAGTTTTTTATCGCACACCTGGCATGCGTCTGGCACTTCGTTGTTTAGCATTTGTCTACGGATACTGCGAATGCCTTCGCCGTTCCAATACTCTTCCAGTGTTTCCGGAGTATATTCGTTATCGCCTTCCGCGGTGTCAATGTATTGCGTAAAGCTCTGCGCTGGTTCGCGACTAGCACAGCACAGTCGTCTTTCAGTTTGTGGACTGAGATAAGTATGCGTCCAAGGTGCCATACATAGGTTATCTGGTTTAAACATCCAAGTTCACCATATTATACTTTTGTGTAATATCTCTATATAAATCTTGTTTGTTCGATACATGCTCTTGAGCATCTGCTTTATTGTCGAAAATAGGACATTCACCTATTAGGAGTCTATCAATTCCTAAACACCATCCTAACCATATATTACTGTCAATATCCATAAAATATAAACGTGGATCTACACAGGTAGTTTTAAAATTTTCAACACATCTGGCTGCAATCTCATAATCTTTGGTATAATCTATTTTTGCCTCGTCGAACATAGTAAAGCAATCATTAATAAATTTTTCTGGGTCAATATAAAGATCATCGTAATTAATGTGCAAAAGTTCTTTTTGAAAGATTAATGACCAATTTGCTACTTGATTGAAAAGCTCAAGTTGCTGATAATCTAAAAGTTTATGTTCTTTATCGTCGGTCATATTCTTTTTATAGACGCAATTTACATACATATTAAATTTATAGTTGCCGCAAAAATACTTACAATTATCTTCTTCCCAGTGGGTTAATTTTATATCAGTACTTCTATCAGATTGATGAAAGTGAGTATCTATATGCAATTGCTGTGTACTGTCTTGTAACATGCATAACATGTTAGAAACAAAATTTCCGCCGGCGCCCCCAAGAAAACACAATACTAATTTAAAGTTCATACCTAAGTACCTTTGCTATTTTAGGATGACTCTCTGCAAAGTTCTGATTACGATACAGATCAGTTTGTCTTAGTTTATTATGTAGTGCGGTGCCATCATTAGGATCACTGCTTTGTTCGTTTTCACTTGCAGTAGTTACCATTTTTTTAAGTGCAATAATATCATCTTTATATTTGTTATGTTTTATTTGTTGCTTTTGTAGGTATAGCATAAGAGGACTACGGGCTTGTATTGGAGTGCGAGCTAAACTAAACTCCCATGGGTCATGCATTAAATTAAAATGTATGCTATCAAAATTCATAGTCTCTGCCCAAGTTAAAATTTCGTCCAAGTAATAGATGTTTTGAATATTCCATGTACAACATAACTGTGTAGTAATAGGATAACCGTTATTTCTGAGTGCATGTACTTTTTTAATATTATTATTACTAGTACGCCATTTTGCACCATAGCGTTCATATTCAAAACGCTCTTCAGTATTGTCTACACTAAATGCAATTTGTACATGCTTGAAGTGTTTCCATATTGTTGGATCCTTTGGAAACTGTGTAGTGTTTGTATTGTAATGAACATCGATGTCTTTAGCATAACCTTTATCTACTGCACGTTCTAATAATCCAAAATGTTCTTTAATCATCCACGGCTCGCCACCAGTAAACTCAAAGTACTTTATTTGTGGTAATAGTTCGTCCATATTCTTCCAAAAGTCTGGAGATTTTCTGGGCCACTGTCCTCGTTTTAGCCAGTCGCGAGCAACATGATCTTTGTTGTCCGGTTCATAGTCTAGTTCTTCTTGTGCCCATTTGCTACTACTCCAGCTGCCGCATATACGGCACTTAAGATTACAGATGTTTCCAAGTTTAAGATCAATAAAAACTAAATCATTGCCGCTGTTAGTGCTATAGTCTACCGGCTCTTCGCTAAACTTTTCAAGCATATATTCGCGTTTGCTTTTCTTCCCAGCATCTTCTTCACGCCAGCAGTTACGACATCCGTCAGGCTTTTCTCCACGTCTAAAACTGCGGCGTAGATCACGCATTGCTTTACTATCAAATGCTTGTTGCAGTGTATGTGTTTTTAGATCAATTTCCGGAAGTTCGTCTCTGTATAAACAACAAGGGCGTACATTTCCTAACGGAGTTGTTTCAATACTAATCCATGGCAGTATGCATTTAGCTGACATTTAATCGTTCCAGTTCTGGAAAATCAGCGTAGGTATTCTCATTTCTAAATAGGTCTAATTTATTTGTGTAATCTCTAAACTCTAATAGTTTGCTTGTATTATCTGTTGCCATCATAAAGTCAACTGCACTTTTAAATCCATTTGTTGCACGAGTAAGATGGTCTTGCGGCTCCAACCATTCTATATGCTGTTTGTATAATTCAACCAGTTCCAGTTTCATATCCATTGGCAATGCATCTATTCTATAGTATTCAGGACTTTGCAGTATGTTTACATTTAAATCTTGAGGTTTAAGCAAACCGCGTTCAACCCAATCGCGATGAAAATCTAATATATGATAACTGTTCAATATACTAAGGGTAGGGCTAATATAGAAATCGACATCAGGACATATTTCTAACATCTCTTTGCGATTTTGTTCTACTTCATCCCATACAGTTCCTTTGCGCATGTTTTCACCTCGAGCACCACTTGCATCTAAACTAGCACCAACACTTACGCTATCAAATAGTTTCCACATTTCTAACACATTTTGTTTTTTATATCTGATCTTACTGAAGTTTGTATTATAAATTAACTTAACATCAAAGCGTTTTCTTTCGATCAATGCATTTAGTATCAGCCAATGTTCTTCCATCATAAGAGGTTCGCCGCCTGCAAAATAAACTTGCTCAATACTGTCTAAGTGCGGTTGCATTTGCTCCCAAATGTCTAATTTAAATTTACCTGCGTAAACTACATTAGGCGTATCTTTACTAGTAACGCCTCTTGCTTTGTTTTCTTGAACCCAATTACTACTAAAAATATCACCGCAACTGCGACACTTTAAATTACATAAATTACTAAAACGGATATCCCAGTATACTATATTAAATTTAGGAGTTGCACCTTGATCAACTTTGTCAATGTGATGCCCGAAGTGTTTGTTGTGAGAATTACGCATACTAAAGAATCCACTTGCTTCTTGTTCATAGCATCGTGTACATTCCTTACAAGGTTTATCGGCAAGCATGCTTTCACGCATTTGGACGTACTTTGGCCCATTCCAAACTTCCTCTAATGAATTTTCTTGCATGTTGCCGATAGGGTGTTCCATTTCAGCCAAGCAACAAGGGTATGCTTCGCCAGTTGGAAATCCATGTATATGCGTCCATGGTATCATACAAAATACATCGCTTTTAATTAAACGATCTTGTTGATCTTCGCGCAAATCTTCTAGTTCAACAAACACAGGACGTCTGCTGTTGTAGTCATATGTTTCGTAATATTTGTCTGTTTTATCAGAGCGACTCATACCATTCCTCTAGTTCCGGAAACGCTCGTGCAAACGTATGATTGCGCCGAACGTCATATTGTGTGTAGAACTTTTTAAAGTCATTGTGCAAGCGCGGCATTTCAAATGCTTCGTTGTGTGGCTTTTCTACTACTTGCAAATATTCAATTAATCTATCCAACTGTCCTCGTTCCCAATTCTGCATGGAAGTTAAATCTAATTGTTTTAGTCTACTAACACAATCGTCTTTAATATCTTGTGGCAGCACCAAGCAACTTTGAAAACTTGGAAATCGTAGAATATTGTAACTCATTGTAGCGAAGTTCTCACCAAACAAGGTTCTTGCCTGTAATATCTTATCAATCATGTCTGGCAGTGTGGGCAAGCACAGTGCATTTATAGTCATCATGCAGTGTGTATCGATGTCAGCAAAGTGTAGTTTAACTAAGTTTTTCCACCATTGTTCAAAGTCTAAACCGTCACGAATATACTCTGCACTGTAACCTGTAGCCTCCATGCTAGTATAAACATCTAAACTTGGCAAATGTGTTTTACATTCTACAAGCCTGTCAATTAGTTCTGGCTTGCCACCTAGATTACTGTTGATAGCAAGTTTAGTTTGACTTTTGTCTGCATTAAGTTTGAACCAATCAAACAGTCTCCAAAGTTCTGCACTCATGATAGGCTCACCGCCTGTGATGCGTAGTTCACGCAGTGTGCGATGCAGATCTGTATCCCACCATTTAAAAAATGCTTCTACATATGGATTTGTTTCATTAAATTTATACAGTTGATTTTCATCGTGCGGATGTGTAAAGTGATTGCGCCCGTCACTTACTAGTTCATTGTAAGCGCCGTTACGCTTAACATCTTTTACCCATGTTGTGCTAAACGCTGGGTTGCAATAACTGCAAGCAAAATTACATGTTCTGTCAAAGGCAATCTCAAGGGTAATGAGATCAACATCTTGGTCATGTGGTGTATCGTATGCATCATTAAGTTCCTCACTAGTATATATCTTTGATTTATAAACACGGTCACTAATAAATGACTTGCCCATGTCCTCAATTTTCCAACAATATTCACAACCGCTAGGACGGTCGCCGCACTGCATTTGTTTACGTTGTTGTTTCTTCTCAGGCGTATTATGTAATAATTTTGGATTGCTCGCCAGTGCTTCAACATCAATTTTGTGTGGTAATGGATGATGACAACTTGTAGTCATGCCGCTGCCTAGCCATATAGTCGCATTGTACCATTTGGCTGCACAAAAGCTCTCACTTTTTGTATCTAAATGATTTGCTCTAAATATTAGATCTGTTTGCATAATACTCACACTGTTGCCAGAAACTTGTCATCTCTGGAAATGTTTCTAAAAAGTTTGTACCGCGTCTACGGTCATGTTCACTAAAGAACTTGTAAAAGTCTGCACGTTTGCGTTCTACATCTGTTGTTCCTTGTAACATCCAATCCAAGTCTCTGCGCATTTTAAGTACTTCGTAATCTTTGAAACCATGCATTTCGTGCATGTTATTTTCCATGTAACGTATACAATCCTGCATTACTAGTTGAAACTCCATGGGCAATATTTGCATGCTTTGCCAGTCCGGAGTATAGAGTAAAGGTGTATCAAACCACACACGCTGATAGGTATCAGTGTATGTTTTGCGCAAGTATACTATGTATTCTAATAGTTTCTTAAGTGAAAGTATACTTAGATTATTCATTGTAATGATGAATGTTAGGCTGCTACGATAAGGAACATCGCGAACAAATTCTTCACATCTATTTATTGCAAGATCAAAGTCCAGTCCGTGACGTATGTATTCTGCCTGCTTGCCCCAAGTATCCAAACTTACAAACTGCATGAAATGTTCTATCTGCTCACCTTCACACAAACGCTGTACATAACCTTTGTACTTGTCCCACACTTTTTCGTCAACACTGAAGTTACTTGTGGTGTTCAAGTGCAAATCTTTTTTAGGATTTTCAAGCACATAGTCAAACACACGATAGGTGTTTGGATCCATGGTAGGCTCACCGCCGGTCATACGAAAGTGTTTTAAAGAGGGGTATAGAGAGGGCCACCATCTCCAGAACGCTTCGCGGTAGGGGTTGTCTTCTCTGTTGGGTATAGCCCGTCTTTCGCCCACAAAGTGTTGGGGGTCATTGTGCGGTACAGTTGTGGGCCATGCTCCGTGTTCTTTTGATTCTGCTGTCCAGGTGCTACTAAACTGAGGACTGCAATAACTGCAACTAAGATTACAAACATTATTAAAATTTACCTCTACATAACTTGGGTTAACATCCGCACTAGGATTGTTAACTATTTGATCAAAACTATCCATAGCCCAAGGCTCACCGCTGCGATAATGTCTATCGCTAATGTTACCTTGTGCTTCTATGTTCCAGCAGTATTTGCAATCACTGCACTTTATACCTGCCATCATTTCACTGCGGCTTTGTCTCTTATGTGCAGTGTTGTGTAATGCACTAGGATTGTCTGCTAGTGGCTCTACAGGTATACGATGTAAGGGAGGATGATAACAACTATTGGTATGCCCTGTTGTTAAATGCAAACTTACCTGTTGCCACTTAGCCAAGCAAAAACTATCACTTACTGTTGCTAATCGCGTTTTTGCTGCTAATGCATCATTATAGTAATCGCTCACCAGCCTTCGTGCTTTCTTATCTGTTCAATCTCAAGTGACATTGGCTTTGCAGGACAGTAAGTTTGTGCATAATACTTTTTGAAAAATGTGCTTTCTTTTATGCCAATATCAAGCATAGGCAATCCAAGTCGTGTCATTAGTGCACCGTTGATCTCAGGCATGTTCATTGGATCATAGTCGTCGTGTATGCGTTCCAAGTTATCAAACCACTGTACATCTGTATGATTCCAGTCTGTTAGCATGGTCATGTATGTTCCCATTCGTGCGCCGTTGATTGCATGTGATCCGTGTTCTGCATCTCTGCCAACGTTGTGCCACATGCTTAGTCTATCAAAGTTACTACGATGTACCATATCTTCAAATTCACTAAGTGTAGGCTTTGTGCCATTACGTAGACACATCTTTACACCTTCTCTGAATCCTGCACGCCATGCATGTTTAGCACTGCCATTAGGATAAGTTGTACTGTACACATTGTTCATTGCCAGGTACTTGGGATCATAGCAAAACTCTACATCATTTTCATCTGTACCATCACTTGCTTCATGTGTGCGCATGTTGTTGACAAATGTGCGTGTCCAACAACTCATACCGCCATTGCCGTACATAAGTCCATTAATTTCGTTTACTGCTTTCCAACGAAACACACAATCCTCGTGCTCTGGTTTAATGTCCAGTGTAAGATCAAAAAACTCTGGAAACGGCATGTTATCACCATCGATTAAGATAAAGCGTTCTGTGTCACTTGCGGCAGCGGCTGCTTTGTGTGCAGCGTCACTGCCTTGCACACTGTCTACACGCTTTGCCCATGGCACCATGTTTTGGATCTTTACCCAGAATTCTTCTTTTTTAGGTTCGTCGTAACTTAGATAAATGCAGTCTAAGTCTGCTACATCAACTTTTGACATAAGGATTCCTCGATAGTTCGTTTTGTTCTAAATACCAGTGCCGTGTTTTTGGAATAATCTTTACCAGTTCATTTTCAACAACGCAATGATATTTTCCTATACCATCAAGTTGCTCTTGCGTAATAACAATGTATGCACAATCTTCTGTAACAGACTTTTTTACATATTTTCTTGTTATTATAACACCTTCTGCATCATAATACAACCGAATCTCAGGTGATTCTGCTGACTGTAGTATATGTGCTACTTCAAAGAATGTGCTGCTCATATCTTTCAATTAACTCCGTTGTACAAAAATCTTTGTGAAAATAATGAAATGGTTTGGTTTGTGAATAGCCGTTAACAATTAAAATCATATCGTCTGTTAGTGTCCAACTGCATGCATCACGCCAATCGTCTGTGTTAAACTCATTGATATGTTGTTTCATGTGTGTAAAAGTTGGATAGTCTATTGTAGGCACAAAGTAATCTTCGCTGCCTAGTTCTGTTGCAGCGATGCTCATAAACACATCTGTATCTGCTGTATCGTGTCTACAGTTACTTAGCACACTTGTTTTATATAGGTCAAAGTTATCTAACACAGTTTTGCAAGTATCAAAAAACTGTTTTGTTTCTGTGCAATGTCTAAAATACATAAAGCCATTGTAAGCATTGCATAGGTTGTTTTCGTGCCACATCTTTCTGTGGTAATGATCCTCAACAACTTCACCTCGATAGTTTCGTACTTGCGTAGTAAAACAAACATTCTTCAGTCTTGCGCCTGCCCACCAGTGATCAATATTGCTAGTAATCAACATATCACTTTCAACTTTAAACGTTTCTTTAAAAGGAGTAAGTTTCCATGCTAAACATTCATTTGCAAATGGTGCCATTGTAGGTATAGTAATAACTTCATCAAACACCCGCAGCATGTGTTCTGGCACAGATGTCGCTTGGTCAACTACAACTGCAAAATCGTTGATCTTGCAATAGGTTTTTACACTGAGTGCAAGCAAGTATGCACACTGCAAATACTGCTCACCTTGTGCAAAAGTTAAATAGCCCTGTTCACGAGTTTTAGATCTCATACACTGTTCCATAGTTTATTATGCAAATCTGTATCCAATACTCCACGTTTGTTCATTACATGCAAGTCACCGGTGTAGCGCAATACGTTATGTGAATTTTTGTAATTGTACTTTATAAGCCAACGTCTATCATTGTAGTCTATTACACTGTCTGTGGTGCTAAGTGCAGGCAATGCATAATCAAAAGTTGTGGTATTTGCATAACCATTACATATTTGATGTGCAATACTTAATGCAAAGTCGTTGCGAAACGGAGTGGGAGTAAATCCAAATAGTTTGCTGTAGTACTCATAGTTTTCGTATACCATATGCCAAGCATTAAATATACGCTTTGCATGTTCACTCTTTTTAAAGTAACACACTGTTGCCCAGCGCATTTCAAATCCATTGCCACCATTTTGTAGAAAACGGTCATGTCTAAAAACTTCATTGCCTGCTATATCCCAACTGCTATTATGACAAACAAAATCGTGATCGCTGCCAAAGTAGTTTGCTAGTGTGTCTGATTGTACAAAATAGTCTGTGTCAATGAGTAATGTTTCATCATATGGACTAAGTTCGTATGCACTATAACGTCCTATATTATTCCATTCTATAGTTTCAAGACCATCATCATAGCGAAATGTTCTAATGTTTTTCTGTACAGGATCCAGTTTTACTATCGCAGCAGGTACATCCAAATAATGTTCCGCTAGTCGTGCTGCAATGTCAGCCAGACGTTTATAATCTAACTGTGCGCTTTCGCTGTAGAGTAATAGTACGCCTTTAGACTTCAACGTCACCTGCTTTTCGTTTAGTCTTTAGTAGTTGGTATTCATTGTGCCAATCGTTGTGTACTTCGTTCCAGCGAGCATCGCATAGTTTTAAAAGTTCTTCACAATTAATTTCAATGGGTGTATCATAACTGTCTGGCATAATACATTCTGTGCTTTGTTGAAATAGGCCTGCATTTACATTTTTCATATACAAATAGTTAAGCAAGGTCATGTCAACACGGAATAGCCCACCATTATATGTAACAGTGAGTCTTTGCTGTTGTTGCTCTTTAAGAGTTTGTTTTTGTCTGGCGAGCTCGAATCTTTCGCGAGCATATGATTCTAGATTTTCCATACTTGATAGTATAACAGGACCCGAAGGTCCTGTCAATGTTTTTATAATTTAGTTTGTTATTAACCGTTAGCGTTAACTGTCTGTGTTGGACCGTCGCCCCAGGTATCTGCAATGTAAGTTGTAGTTGGCTCTTCATGCCCAAATGTTGTTGCCTTTGTGCCAGTAACTTGATCTTGTACGTTGTACACTGACTTATTGTATGATGTCTGATCAGCGGCTGCATCGTTCCAATAACTACGGAAAAGAACATTTCCGCCTGATTTATAATATTGTAATTGGATATTACTTGCAGTATATGGTCCTGTATCCTCAAATTGTTGAAAGTATGTTGCATATGATCCTGTCATATCGTGCCATCCAGCATTTGTATTGTTTGTACTAGCACTGCCACTACCGCCTGATTTACCTGAACTTTGTGCATTGATGATGAAGGTACCACATGCTGCCGCTAGTG
>Ga0209535_1001290_pt1 | contig 17224 bp, 22 predicted proteins | sample LinPmetageLP28_FD_184041 | JGI IMG/M metagenome (GOLD analysis project Ga0209535, IMG submission 184041) | Marine viral communities from the Pacific Ocean - LP-28 (SPAdes) (version 2) | ecosystem: Environmental > Aquatic > Marine > Oceanic | place: Pacific Ocean | collected 2009-08-22 | reverse complement strand
CTATAAATGGGGAATTTATTTGGTATAAAGATAAATTTAATAACCATTTTGCAGATTGGAAAAATAAATTAGCTTCATTTTGTAGTGGAGATTATATCTACCAATTAGACGCAGATGAAATGATTTCCGAATATGCTATAGATAATTTACCTATGGTTCTCCAATACAATTCTGTAGATGTAGTACAAGTTCCTAGAGTTAATACAGTTCATGGTTTAACTCAACAACATATTGATAAATGGGGGTGGAGAGTTAATGATAAAGGTTGGGTTAATTGGCCAGATTATCAGTGGAGAATTTATAAAAATAATGGGGAGATTAAGTGGACAAATAAAGTTCATGAAGTACTTGAAGGGTATAGATCATTATCATACTTACCAGCAGATAAACCCTGGAGTTTAGAACATCCTAAAACTATAAAACGACAAGAAAAACAAAACGAATATTACGATAAGTTATGAAAAACATACTAGCAATAGGAGCTCATCCTGATGATGTAGAATTTGGTTGTTTTGGTACTTTAAAAAAACATATAAACGAAGGAGATAAAGTTTTTATATGTTTAATGTCTAATAGTACTGTAAAAGATGCTTTTTCTGGAAAATTAACTAGAACACGCAAAAACAGTATAATTGAAGCCCAACAATCAGCTAACTTTATAGGTGCATCTTTAATTATGTTAGACTTTCAAGATACTCAAATTCCTTTTAATAGTAAAACTGTAGCATCTATTGAAAAGATAATACATAAAAATAAAATAAATACTATATATACACACTGGGGAGGGGACACACATCAGGATCATATTAATACTTTAAACTCAACATTAGCAGCTTCCAGGATGGTTGAAAATGTATTTTGTTACGAACAGGTTCCATTACCTAGAGTTTGTGTTAATTATCCTGTAGCAAATTATTATGTTAATATATCAAATACTTTAGATGATAAAATTAAATCTTGTACTTATCATCACAGCCAATTAAAAAAATATAGTAATATGAAAATTGATATTTTAGATAATATTAAAACACTTGCTAAATACAGAGGTAATCAATCAAATACTCCCTATGCTGAGGCTTTTAATGCTTTAAAAATAGTCGTAAATTGAAAATAGCAATCCACCAACCAGAACATTTCCCATATATGGGATTCTTTGAAAAAATGGAAGAAGCTGATACTTTTGTTATACTTGATGATGTTCAATATAAAAAAAATAATTGGCAAAATAGAAATAAATTTTTAAATAAAAATGGGGTGGAAGAGTTTTTTAATGTACAAGTTGAAAAAGGATCTACTAAAAAACTAATAAATGAAGTTAAAGTAGTAGATGGTAAATGGAGAGAAAAAGTAGTAAAGAAATTAAAACAGAATTTTAATATAGATACTTCAAACATTTATTCTTATAATAAATTAATTGATATTAACATGGCATCTATTGTATGGGCTAGAAAAAAATTAAATATAAATACACCCATGATATTAAGTAGCAACCTATCTATAGAAACAAAAAGTACCCAAAGATTAGTAGATATATGTCATCAAGTAGGAGCTACAGAATATATAAGTGGGATTGGGGGGAAATCATATTTAGATGAAAATCTATTTGAATGTCGTGTGTCGTATTTAAAACCTAAATGTAAAAATTATTATTCCATAATCTATAATTAAAAAAATAATGTTATGATTTTATATATCCAAACCCCATCAATTCCACGTAGTGAATTACATAACCAGTTAGTAAGGACAATGGTTAAATATTTAGATGGATGTGAACAATTTTCTGAAATACGTTGGTTTGTTAATATAGATGTTATTACTACGTCAACAACTAAAAAAGGTGATTTCATATGGGAAGATTTTTCTGTAACTGAACAAAATTTTACAAATATATCTAAAGAATTAATAAAAACATCTTTAAATATTAATATTTCTCCCACCCCCTGTTTTTATTTAGCATTCCGTAATTTAACCTTATCTGTATTGGAAGATGTAAAAAAATCTAACCTTAAAACTTCAGAGTATTGTGTAATGTGGTTAGAAGATGATTGGTCATTTATAGATGAAGAAAAATTTAATAAAAATTTAGATATATTTTTGGGAAGTGAACAATATAAATGTTATATTTTACATCGAAATAAAATAAATATGGGGGGAAATCCTGATATAATAAAAGGAGAAGTATTCCAACAATTTAAAGATATAAATTTAAATATTGATAATAAACGTGATCCTGAAAACATAAGAAAATTTGATGTTTATGAACCCTATATTTTTAAAAAAGATATAGAAGAAAAACATAAATGTAATCTTAAAAAACATTTAGGTAATATAAATGATAAGTTAAACCATTCTATTAGACCTTTACTAAAAAGTGTATTATCTTCAAATGTGGTGGAAGGGGAAAATGGAGACAAATTTAGAATTGGAAATGATATAAATAAAAATTGGAATCAAAACGATAAAAATGGGATTGAATCTAGTAAAAGTTATACATACCAATAAAATAAAAACAATGCAAAATATAAATGACTTTATACAAAAAGTAGAACAAAACGAGGCTAATATTTTAGCTATTGATTTTGATGGTGTTATCCATGATCATAATTTAGGATTTTATGATGGTACTTGTTATGGCAAGCCTATAGAGGGGGCATTAAATTCTATAAAGTTATTATCTAAAAAATATATTATTATAATTTTTACGTGTAAAGCCAACCCAAATAGACCTTTAATAAATAATAAAAGTGGAGTAGAATTAGTTTGGGAATGGTTGAAACAATATAATATAGATAAATATATTAAAGATGTAACTTATAATAAACCTAATGCTTTATTTTATATAGATGATAAAGCTATATCTTTTAATAATTGGGGGGATGTTATAAAATATGTTTAGACATTTAAAAAATTTAGATAGTGAAATTAAAATTTCATTAGAGGATGAGGGACTAACATTTAACCAAGCTACAAAAATAGCATGTTTAACACATCAAAATAATATACCCTTAAATATGAAAATAGGAGGGGCTGAAGCTATATCAGACATGAGATTTGCTCAAAATATAGGATGTAAGGGTTGTGTAGCCCCTATGATAGAATCTCCGTATGCATTACATAAATTTATTTCTTCAGTGTATAAAAATTCATTTAATTTTGAAAATTTATTTGTAAATATTGAAAGTAAACAAGCATATCTTAATATAAAAGATATACTAAATTCATCAGATGCGACTCATCTCCACGGTATAGTATTAGGTAGGACAGATTTCATTCAAAGTTTTGGTTATACTAAAGATAAAGTAGATTCAGATGAATGTCTCACAATGGCTATAGAAATATTTAGTCTAGCTAAAAATAAAGGGTTAAAGACTTTGATGGGGGGTAATATGAATATTAAAAGTTTTAATTTTATTAAAACCCTATATGAAAAAAATCTTTTGGATTATATAGAAACTCGAAATGTAAAAGTAAAATTATCTAACGGTTTTTTAAATAATTTTGAAGGGAATTTATCTGATATGTTAGAACTAGAAACAGAATGGTTAACACATAAATATGATAATTTAATACAGCTTTCTAAAGATGATAAAAAACGATTAGATAACCTTAAACTAAGAAATATAAAATGAGAATATTAGTTACAGGAGGAGAAGGGTTTATTGGGAAAAAGTTAATAAATAAACTTAAAAAAGAAGGTCATAGTGTTTTATCTTTGGATAAAAATAAAACTGCAGATATTGTAACTGATTTAAGCCAAAAATCTTTTAAAATTAATAAAAAAAATATAGGTAATATAGATTATATTTTTCATCTTGCGGCTCAATCTGGAGGGTATTATAGTCTAGAAAATTCTTATATAGACGGTAAGTGGAATTGTTTAGGTACTTTAAATATAGTTAAACTAGCCCAAAAACTAAAAGTAAAAAAATTAATTTACATTAGTTCAATGGCTATTTATGGGAATCAAAAATTAACTTCAGAGGATTATACTCCCCCATCCCCCATATCTTTTTATGGTGTTAGTAAATTTACGGGGGAATTATATACTAAATTAATTTATAAACATAGTAATATACCTTATACTATATTTAGACTATTTGCTACATATGGTTCGGGACAAGATCTTAATAATAAACATCAAGGGATTTTAAGTATATATTTAGATCAGGCCCTAAATAAAGATACCATAGAAATAACAGGGTCAAAAGATAGAGTTAGAGAATTAATTCATGTAGATGATGTAATAGATGCTTTAATGCTATCATTTTCCCCAGAAACAAATAATGAAATTTATAATGTTTCAAACCCTGAATATTTAACTCCTGAAATTATTATTAATAAAATTGGTAAGGTTTTAGGAAAAAATTTAAATATTAAAGAAATTAAAGGTTATATCGGTGACCAAACATATATAACAAGTACCATAGATAAACTTAAAAAATTAGGTTGGATGCCTAAAAATAATATAGAAAAAGGAATTAAAGAATTTGTAAATAATATATAATATGAAAAATATTACAGCAGTTATACCGGTTAGACAAGGATCCCAAAGAGTTAAAAATAAAAATTTTAGAGAATTTTCCGGGAAATCCTTACTAGAACATAAAATAGATGTTATAAAAAAACTTCCACTAGAAAATATTATAATAAATACTGATAGTGAATATGCTATTGAATTAGCAAAAACTCATGGGATAGAATATCATAAAAGAGAACCTTATTATGCCAGCTCAGAATGTACTAACAGTGAATACCATGAATATTTAGCTAAAGTAACGGATGCTGAAAATATTTTAATAACTCAAGTAACAGCTCCATTAATTACTAAAGATACTTTTATTGAAGCCATAGATATATATAATAATGTTAATTGTAATAGTTTAATGTCTATTAAAAAAATTAAAGAATATCTATGGTATAAAAATAAACCTATAAATTATAAATTAGATTATGCCCCCAATTCTCAGGACTTACCTGATTACTTTGCTCCTACTTTTGGGGTTATTATAGTAAATAAAGAATCTATGTTAAAGTCTAAAAATTTTATATGTGATAAACCAAATTTTTATGAGTTAACAGATATAGAAGCTATAGACATTGATACAGAATTAGACTTTGAATTCGCAGAATTTTTATTTAATAAAAGAAAATAACTAAAAATGAATAAATCAATTAAAGAATTAAAAGATAAATACTTAAAAGAAGATATATGGATAATTCTTGCGGGTTCTTCAATGGATTATGTAAGTCAAGAATTTTTTGATAATAAAATAGTAATTGGGGTTAATCAAGTTTATAAGCATTATAAATGTGATTATATAGTTATGAAAGATTGTATGGAAGTTCCTAGATATACTAGGAGTATTAATCAACTCCAAGAAAAAAATATACCTTTAATATACTCTGAGTATTATAAAGGAGATGATAATAAAGAAAAAAATACTCCCGATTATAATAATTCATATTTTTTTAAACATAATTCTAAAAATAATAGTTTTAATTATGGTCTAGAAAATTTAGAGGATGATGAAATAATATCTAGTAAATCAACAGTAACCAGTATAATGCACATTGCAGCCTACATGGGAGCTAAAAATATAATGTTATGTGGACATGATTGTGGAAGGCTAGATGGGAATTTATATTATGAAGGTTATATGGAAAGTGATTGGATATCTTCTGAGAATTGGTCGGGGATTAGTAATCGCATGAATGAAATAGAAGTAGAAACACTTAAAGTAAGAAACTATGTTATGGGGAAGTATAATTGTAATATTCATTCTTTAAATCCTTTTTTAAATTTTAGTTTAGAAGAACATAAATTTACCATATGTTAATTTGGATTTGTAAAATAGTTTTCGTATATTGAACCGAAATAAAAATTAAAATGAAAGTATTAATAACAGGAGTAGCAGGATTATTAGGCAGTAGACTTGCAGATTGGATAATTGGAAATACAAACTATGAAGTAATTGGTATTGATGATTTATCAGGGGGGTATACTGAAAATATTCCTAAAGGAGTAAAATTTTATAAGTTTGATATTAAAGAATTAGATAGAGTAAATGATTTATTCAAAACCCATAATCCTGATATTGTATATCATTTTGCGGCCTATGCTGCTGAAGGTTTGAGTCCTTTTATTAGAAAATTTAATTATGAAAATAATTTAATTGCATCTACAAATTTAATTACTTGTAGTATTAAACATAATGTAGATAGATTTATATTTGCAAGTTCTATGTCAGTGTACGGAGATAAATATGAACCTCCATTTCATGAGGATTTACAACAATATCCTATAGATCCTTATGGTGTAGCTAAATTCTCAGTAGAACAAGATCTAAGGATAGCTTATGAACAGCATGGTTTAAAATATACTATTATAAGACCTCATAATTTTTATGGTCAAAATCAAAATATATGGGATAAATACAGAAATGTGTTAGGTATATGGATGTATCAAATAATAAATGGGATGCAACCTACAATATTTGGGGATGGTGAACAGGTAAGAGCATTTAGTTATGTAGATGATTCTATAATTCCATTTTGGAACGCATCTCAAAGAGATGAATGTGTAGGAGAGATAATAAATTTAGGAGGAATCAAAGAATATACAATTAATGAGGCATGTAATGTATTATTAAAAGTTACAGGAACAGATTTGACCCCTAAATACTTAGAAAGTAGACATGAAGCAAAACATGCATGGTCTACATGGGAAAAATCAGTAAAATTATTAGACTTTAAACATGAAATTGAATTAGAAGAAGGATTAGGGAAAATGTGGGATTGGGCAATATCCCAACCAAATAGAGAAAGATTCTTTTGGGGAGAATATGAATTAGATAAAGGAATATATGAATTTTGGAAAACAGAAAAATAAGTATGAAAACATTAGCCGTAATATATAACCATAACATGCCTGAAATTACAGATTCATTGTGGGAGAGTCTTAAACCCTATGAACGTGGTGATTATGATCTTATACTAATAGATAACGGATCTAAATCTGAAGGTAAAAGTAAATATACTACCCATGAGACAGGTCAAAATACTTATTTTGGTGGAGCTTTGAATATAGCTTTACAATTTTTCCTCCAATCAGGTGAGTATGATAGTTTATTATCTTTAAATAATGATTTAATATTACAGGGAGATAATTTTATAAAAACTCTTAGAGAAGAAATGTTTAAAGGAGACTATAAAATTATATCACCTTGTGTATTACAAGTAAATAGTCAGTGTAAGTGGAAATATATGCATTGTTGGAATACTAATGATACTCGTGATGTAAAATGGGTTGATTTTCAAGCACCTTTATTACATAGAGATTTTATAGAAAAAATTAATCAATTTCCTGATGAATTAATTTATGGTTGGGGGCAAGATGTATTATCAGGTGTCATATGCGAACAAGAAGGGTGGAAAGTGGGTGTAGTTGATAAATGTCCTTTAATCCACCATTCGGCTCAAACTTATAAAGAAGGTAAAAGTGATTTAGATTTAACTACATATTGTAGAAATGCAGAGAGTGGAATGTTTAATTATTTTAATAGTCAAGGATTAATAAATAAATTTCATGAATTTAGACATTTATCTTCAAATTACACATTAAAATAAAAATTATGGAAAGAATAAAATGGAAAGGAGAAAGTCGTACAGACTATAAAGGTATAATGGTACAGCAAAATCCTAATGTATTTAATGAATTTGAAAAATTTTTTAAAAAAGAAAAATTTGACTACATAATAGAAATAGGAACATCATATGGGGGATTATCATTATTCCTTCATGATCAAAGTATTCCTCATAAATTTAATTTTATTACATATGATTGGTCAGGATTTAAAGGAGGAAGTTGGAATGATAGAAGATTTACATTAAAAGAGAATTTTAATAATAAGATACCTTTTGATTTCAGAGATAAAAATGTATTTGAGGATTCAACTATAAAAGAAATTTCAGAAATTTTAATTAATAATAAATGTTTATTATTATGTGATGGGGGAGATAAGCCTAAAGAATTTAGAATATTTAGTAAATATTTAACTAATGGTAGTTACATAATGGCTCATGATTATGCTCGAGATAAAGATCATTTCAATAGAGAAATTAAAGGAAAGGTTTGGAATTGGTTCGAAATAGAAGATTCTGATATTCAACTTTCAATAGATGAAGAAAATTTAACTAAATCCAGCTATTATGGTGATTTTTCTTCTGTAGCTTGGGTACAATATTTAAAAAAAAATGATGAGTGAAAATGCTGTAATAATAACCTCCATGAAGGGATTAGTAGATAATTCTTGTGAAGAATATTGTCTTAATACTTGGAAACCTTGGTGTGATAAAAATAACATAGATTTAATAGTATTGAGTGAACCTATAGCAGATACAAATTATACTAAACCTACGTGGCAACGTTGGTATGTTTGGGATATTTTAGAAAATAGTGGATTAGATTATAAAAAAATAGCTTTAATAGATGTAGATACTATGATTCATTGGAATAGTCCAAATATCTTTAACGAAATTACAGATGAAATCGGGGTTTGTGTTGATAATGATAATATAGGTTGGGTAAATCAAAGCATTAATGGTTATAAACATATGTTTAATACTAATGTTGATTGGACTGAATATTTTAATTGTGGGATGATAATTTTACACAAATCATCAAGAAAATTTTGTAGTGAAATTATTAAATATTGGGAAGATAATCATCAAGACCTAGTTCATCTTCAAAATACTTTACGCAAAGGAACAGACCAAACTCCAGTAAATTACATAGCTAAAAATTATAAAGTTAAATATTTGAATAAAAAATGGAATTTAACCCATCTTAATAGAAAAGAAATATTAAATAATTTGGAATTTATAGATTGTGGTTATATCTTCCATTTTAACGGGTTTGATAAATCTCATAGAACACCTTTAATGAAACAAACTTGGGAAAAAATAAAAGAAAATTATGAATAGTTTAAGTGAAATATATAAAAAATATGCTAAACATGGAGATACTGGTGGAGGGGATAAAGGAACAACTCATAGTTATATAGAACATTATGAAAAGTTATTAGAACCCTACAGAAAATCCTCAAATTTTTTAGAAATTGGAATGTGGGAAGGTAGCTCACTTAAAATGTGGAATGAGTATTTCATTGATTCCAATGTAGTAGGTGTAGAAATTTTTGAAAGCCGTACAGGTGGGTTGCATTTAGATCCTAATTATAATGTTATTATACATGATGCAACTAAATTAAGTTTTTTAGATATCATAGAAAATGAAACTTTTGATGTTATAATAGATGATGGTAGTCACTACTTACATGAACAAATTCAAACATTCCATTTATTAAAAAATAAAGTAAATAAAAATGGAATTTATATTATAGAAGATATTAAAGATATAGATTATTCTAGAAGATATTTTGAAGATAGTTTACACCATAATTGTGAAATTCTAGATTTAAGGCATGTAAAAAAGAGAAAAGATGATGTTTTAGTAATTTATAAATTTTAACCTATGAAAACCAAATTCGCAATAGGATGTTTAGTCCAATGGTATGAAATTAATATAATTGAAGAATATGTTAATTCCTTAAAAAAATCTTTAAAAAATACTAATAATAATGTTATAATTGATTTTTATTTTAATACTAATCAACAATTAGAAAAAATAGATCCTGATTTAGCAAATATGGAGGATATAACTAATAGATTTAAAAATATTATAAAAAGCCTCCCCAATGTAAATTATAAAATATCTTCTTCTTTTACAACTATAGCATATTATAGAAGATGGTTTCTAGAAGAATATTGTGATAAAGCAGAAGTATTAATACAAGGAGAATCAGATGCATTAATGCCTCAACAAACATTTACAGTACTTGATATATTACATCAACAAGTAAAAGATAATACCCCTAAATATATATCAACTTTTGGGATAAATAAAATGTGGGATAATAGTTGGGAACCTTTAGAGCATGTAGATTTTACTAATAAACCTTTTATAAATGATGATGAAGATAATTGGTGGAGTATAAGATATACTATGAATCAAGAAGAAATGGATTCTTTTAATGATAAAGTTGAAGATTTAAACATAATAGATATAAAACCTCATAAATTTAATGGATGTGGATTTATAATAAGCTCAGAGGCTGTAAAATCTGGGGTGAATATTCCAAAAGGAACATTTTTTATAGATGATACGGCGTTGCAAGCTATGGCAAGAAAAATTCTTCCTGATATGCCCCAATATCATTTTAGAAATATTTTAATAGTACACAACAGGAAACACCCTAAGAAAAGAAGTTATATCTTAAATGAGGGAAATATAGATTATATAGATGATAAAAGAAAATCAACTGATTGGTATAATATAGCAAATGAATTTTGCAAAATAAATGACCATAACATATTTAACCCTAATCATAGATTTTATACGTGGGATGATGTTTGGGAAAAAATAAATAATAAAAAATAATATGAAAACAGCTTTTATAACAGGAATTAATGGGATGGATGGCAGTCATTTAGCTGATCTATTATTAACTAAGAGATACAAGGTATATGGGATGGAACGTCGTTCATCTAATGTTAATGATATTAATACAAAACATCTTAAGGATAAAATAACTATTTTAAATGGAGATATGACGGATCAAAATTCATTACTAAGGTGTCTTAAAGAATGTAATCCTGATGAAGTATATAATTTAGCAGCCCAATCATTTGTAGGAGAAAGTTGGAACACCCCTGAACATACAAGTGAAGTTACTGGGTTAGGTGTATTAAGAATATTAGAAGCAATTAGAGAATTTAATCCTAAAATAAAGTTTTATCAAGCAAGTAGTTCTGAAATGTTTGGAAGAATGGTAGAAAACCCAGCTAAAGAATCAACTCCTTTTTATCCTAGAAGTCCATACGGTGTAGCTAAATTATATGGGCATTGGATTACTAAAAATTATAGAGAATCATATAATATGTTTGCATGTTCGGGTGTATTATTTAATCACGAATCAGAAAGAAGAGGAATAGAATTTGTAACAAGAAAAATATCAGATGGTGTAGCTAAAATTAAATTAGGATTAGCAGATCACATTTCATTGGGAAACTTAGAAGCAAAACGTGATTGGGGGTATGCACCTGATTATGTAGAAGCAATGTGGTTAATGTTACAACAAGATATCCCTAATGATTATGTGATAGCAACTGGAAAAACTTATTCAATTAAAGATTTTTTAAATGAAGCTTTTAACCATGTTGGTATAAAAAATTGGGAAATATATATTAAGCAAGATCCACGATTTATGAGACCTGCTGAGGTAGATGTTTTGCGTGGGGATTATAAAAAAGCTCAATTAGAAATGGGATGGGAACCACAAACTACCTTTAGTGAATTAGTTAAAAAGATGGTGGATAATGATCTAAAATTATTAAATAAATAACGTAAATATGAAAATAACAACTTGCATATCATCTAATAATAATTTAGAATATTTAAAACTTGCGATTGAATCTGTAAGAAAAAATGCATATTATAAAGACATGCCTATTATTGTTTATGCTGAAAATTGTACTGATGGGACAAACGAATGGTTAAAAAGTAATATATATAATATAGAATATTATATTGAAAATAATAAAGTAGAAAAAGGAATTGGAGGAGGTATGAATTTCTGTGTTGATAAAGCAAAAACAGAATTTATTAATATAATCCATTCAGATATGTGGATTGCACCTAATCAAGATTTAGAATTACTTAAACTGTATGATAATATAAATGAAAATACTCGTTTAATAGCATCATCATTTAGAATTCAACCTAAGATATTCCCAAATGACCCTGATTATAGACCAGGTACTGTATTTGTACCTGTAAATGAATTTGGGGCTTATCATAATGATTTTGATAGTAATTATTTTGATAAATGGGCTGTTGAGTTTAGTAATGATAATAATATAGATGTTAGAAAAGGTGGGGGTGCTGGTTTCTTTTGTAGGAAAAAAGATTATGAATGGATAGGAGGCAACGATCCTTTATTTGCTCCCGCTAGTTGGGAAGATAAAGATTTATTTATACGAATGCAGTTAGAAGGATATGAATTTAAAATGATATCTAAATCAGTTGTGTATCACTTTTCTGCTAGAGGTAGCCATTTTAGAGATGAAGCTAAAGATAATTTTAATCAAAAATCCCAACGTCAGCAAACTTCAGAACAAATTAATATGAAAAAATTTGTAAATAAATGGGGTCGTCTACCCGAAGATGATCATGAAACATTTGTAAAGCCTATTAGAGAAACAAATGTTAAAACTAGAATCTAAAAATTTGGATTACTCAAATTAATTTATTATATTAAGGGAATGGAAAATAAAATAATATTAATAATAGGGGGGACTGGGGCTTTAGGGAAAACATTAACCCGTAGATACCACCAAAATAATGAAATTGTTGTGTTGTCACGTGACGAACATAAACATGTTTATATGCAACGTGAATTCCCTGATGTAAAATATCAAATTGGAAATGTAAAAGATAAAGATTCAATTTTACAGGCTTTAAATGAGTATAAACCTAATGTTGTTATTAACACAGCTGCATTAAAACATGTTCCTATATGTGAATCAAATCCTTATGAAAGTGTTAAAACAAATATTATAGGTCATAAAAATTTAATTGATTGTATTACAATATGTAATCATCAAATTGAAACATTAATGTTTATATCAACAGATAAAGCATGTTCTCCTGTAAATGTATATGGTATGTGTAAAGCCATATCAGAACGATTATATATAGATTTTGCAAATAAACAAGATAATATTAAAGTTTGTTTATGTCGATATGGAAATGTATTAGAATCAACTGGATCTGTTATCCCATTTTTTAAAGAATTATTAGAATCAGGAGTAACATCCTTACCTATTACAGATAAAAGAATGACTAGATTTCTTTTAACATTAGATGATGCTGTTAATTTAATAGAATGGAGTTATAATCACCCCGAATCTCATGGGAAAATAATTATCCCTAAAATTAAAGCTTTAAAAATAATAGATATTGCAAAATCATTAGGTAAATCCTATAAACATAATAATATTAAGTTTACTAATATAGGAATACGTCCGGGGGAAAAACTTCATGAAGCAATGATTAGTGATACAGAATCCTTTAGGACTATTGAATATGAAAAATATTTTATGATTACTGATGGGATTGTTAATCAAGAAAGTTGGACGTTTAGCTCAGATATAAGTTTAATGGAATCAGAGGAAACAGATTCATTTTTAAAAGAATCGGGAGTTATATGAAGATAGCAATTACTGGGGAAAAAGGATTTTTGGGGTACCATTTGACTCAGTATTATAAATGGGTAAAAGGTTTTGAAGTAGTTGAGTTAGGTAAGAATTATATTGAAAATATTAATCTACTACATAATTGTAGCTTATTAATCCACTGTGCTGGGGTTAATAAGGGAAAAGATGTATATGAGAAAAATATATCCTTAACACGTAATTTAGTTGAAGTACTTATAAATCATAATATTAACATTGATATTAAATTTACTTCCTCCACCCAAGAAAATAATGGGAGTGAATATGGTAATGCTAAACTTCAATCAAAAATCTTACTACAAAATTATTGCTATCGTAGTAAAACTAAATTTGAATCTTATAAAATCCCTAATTTATTCGGTCCTTTTGGTAAACCTAATTATAATTCATTTATTAATACATTTTGTTATAATATAGTTAATAATAAAAAATGTCAACATAATAATAAGGTAGTAACCTTATGTTATGTATATGATGCTATAAAAACTATAGACAATCAAATAGAATTTAACATTACTAAAAAAACAGTTTATGAAATTTATAAATTATTACGCAGTTTCCATACAGATTATTCTAAGGGTATAATACCTGATTTAACTAATATATTTGAAAAAAATTTATTTAATACATATAGAAGTTTCTCTAAAATAGAATTTAAACAAAAAACCCACACGGATAATAGAGGACATTTAGTTGAATTAGTAAAAGGAAAAGGAAGTCAATCCCAAGTATTTTTTTCCACCACTAAACCCGGTATCACTAGAGGAAATCATTTCCATTTTAATAAAATAGAAAGATTTTGTATTTTACAAGGTAATGCTAGGATTTCAATGAGGAAAGTTGGATGTAATAAAAAAAATCATTATATTATTAGTGGTAATGATAATAAAGTTATTGATATGCCCATATTATACACTCATAACATCACTAATATAGGTAGTAGTGAGTTAGTGTGTGTGTTTTGGGTAAATGAGATTTTTAATGAAAAAAATACAGATACATTTTTTGAAAAAGTTTAAATTATGATAATAAATACAAACCCAGAATTTGGAATTGAATTAACATTAGTAGTTCCATATGCGTTTTGGTTACATAAACATGGGAAATTAGAAAAAGTTATTACTAGTAAAGGTATGAAACCATTTTATTTTTTCTGTGATAATGTTGAAGAAAGATATGAATATAGAACTATAGACAATGCAGCCGCGGGTATGGGGAGTATCCCAAATGATTGGATTTATGGGTTTAAGAAAAATGCAGAATTATATAAAAATGAATGGGCTGAATGGGAAAGATTTGCTAAGGTAGAAAGAGGTTGTGGTATTTTAAATTATAGTGAATGGGAATTACCTGACTATAATACACAATTTAAAAACAATGAATTAATGTTAAAAAATCCTACTATAATGATATGTAATCGTTATAATTGGGAGCATGGTCAACCTCCTACTGGGTACTTTGATATAAATTGTTTATATAATATATTTAATTATTTAACTGAAAATGGGTATGATGTTATATATAAACGACCTAAAAATACTGAGTTCCCACTAGATCAGAATGAAGCTCACACTTTACATAATCGAGAAACATTAACGGCTGATGTTGAACAATTAGGAATAATTAATGATTTTGAATTAACTAATTATTATGATAATGTTCATTTACTAGATGATATAGTAAATAATAACCCTAATCTTAGTTATAATGAAGTTCAACTAAAACTTTTTGCTAATGTAGAAGGATTTATTACTATGGGAGGAGGTTCAACACTTTTTCCCTGTTTTTTTCAAAAACCTACAGTAGCATATTATGGGGGAACTTTAACTGAGATTGATAGAAAATGTTTTTGGGAAGATGAATTAGGTAATAAAAATATAAAAAATTACCATTATATGATTAACCCAATTTTAACCCCATTTATTGATAAAGATTGTATTGATTTAAAATCAGGATACCCAGAATTTTTAAACACAATAAAAGAAACTTTTACATGAAAATAAGTTTAATACAACCCGGAAGAAATAACCTTAAGTATCTAAAATGGTCTTATGATTCAATTAGGAAAAATCAAGGAAATCATGAAGTAGAAATATGTGTTGCTGATGATTTTAGTAATGATGGTACTTGGAAATGGTGTCAAGGAATGATGGAGAAAGATCCATTATTTAAAGCAATTAGAAATGAAGGACCTACACGTTTAGGGCACACGATTTTATACGATACTCTAGTAAATACAGTCGCTACAAACGACGTTTGCATGATTTATCATGCTGATATGTATTTATGTCCTGGAGCATTGGATGCAATTGAAAGTGAGCTAGTTGAAAAAAGTATAGTATCACTTACTAGAATAGAACCACCTTTACACCCACCAGGACCTGAAAAAATACTTAATGATTTTGGAATTGAACCTGAAGAATTTGAGGAAGAGAAATTATTAGAATTTGTTAATTCAAGAGTACCTAATAATGATACTACTGAAGGTATATTCGCACCTTGGGCATTCTGGAAAAGTGATTTTCAAGAAATTGGGGGACATGATAAAATATTTGCCCCCCAATCTAAAGAAGACACTGATATATTTAATCGTTTTCAGTTAAATGGGATTAAATTCATTCAAACTTGGCATGGTTGTGTTTACCATATGACTTGTAGAGGTAGTAGATTTGCAGATGGAGCAAAACGAAATCCTAATGGTGAAGTGTTTATGAAAAATAGAGAAACTGATGAGTGGTTAAAACAAAATCAGAAATCAACTAAAGAATTTTTACGTAAATGGGGACATTATTGTAAACATGATGCTTTCTTAAAACCAATAGTACCACCTAAATATAATGTTGGATTCATTGTTAAAAATTGTAATATTAAGTTATTAGAATTACTTGAACCTTGGTGTAGTAACATTTATGTAGATGAAGGAAACGTTCCAACTTTAATTAAAAACTATACTGAAAATGAAGATACATCATTTGATTTATATGAAAGAATAAAATCCTACAATAATGAAAAGAATAATGATATTTTAATTGAAATGGATGGGACTACATTAACACAAGAAGATTTTAATATAATTCAACAATTATCTGAAATTCTTAAAGATAGTGGTGGAGTAGGTGAGTTTGAATTAGGTAATCTAAAAATTACTATTAACTCTCTAACCGAATACCAGAACGATTTAATAAACTGTTAATATTTATAATTAACCAAAACCCCCTACTATGGAAAACGATAAAACCAAGAAAAGGGAGGTAACTAATATTGAACTGGCTTATAAAAACAGGAAAGATATTATTAACCTAGCTTCAAAAAAAGAATTTGTAGATTTTGTATTAAAAGATAGTTTAGAAGCTATTAGTGAGGCAATTGAAGATAATTTGGATAAGGTTGAATTATTTAATATATTGAACTTATCATTAGTTATAAAATTAGAAAAATCAAAATTTAAACCTGTTTTAGAACGTATTACACAATATTATGTTGAAAGGGAAGATTATGATAAATGTATTGAAATTCAATCACTTATAAAAAAGATATAAAATGCATAAATATAAATTTTATTATTTAAGAGATAAAAGTAAAGAAGCAATGTATATTTTTGATGCCCCAAATATTGAAGAAGCTTATATAATAGCTAGTCAAATTAAACAATTATCTGTTGAAGAATTCAAAAAATTATTTGGGGTAGCAAAAAATATATAAAATATGAGTGGAGTGTTTGAGGGGATGAATGATGTTAAAAATTTATTTAAAGAAATTTTAGGATCCGATGTGATTGTTAGTGATAGCATGGATATAACTGAAGAGATTATATTCGTTGTTTTTATCCAAAAATTAGAAGAAGCTTTTGAAACAGAAAATAAGCTATACGAAA
>Ga0209535_1001289_pt1 | contig 17226 bp, 21 predicted proteins | sample LinPmetageLP28_FD_184041 | JGI IMG/M metagenome (GOLD analysis project Ga0209535, IMG submission 184041) | Marine viral communities from the Pacific Ocean - LP-28 (SPAdes) (version 2) | ecosystem: Environmental > Aquatic > Marine > Oceanic | place: Pacific Ocean | collected 2009-08-22 | reverse complement strand
AAAGACTTTCTGCTCTTCAATGGTACGACCTGACTTACGAGCGTGTATCTTAAGCCATACCTGCTCAGTACGTTCTGATGGTGGTGTACCATTGCTTGATCCTAGTGTCTTAGGATTGAAAGCCTCGTCAAGCTTAGCTGAGTATGCCTCGCTACCCATCCACTGCTCACCATAGGTAGCTTCGAACAAGTCACGAAAGATAAGATACTCAGCCTCGCTATTATCGATAGCTGCCTCAGCACAGTCGTAAGCATCAAGTAATCTCTCGCTACTGTTCTTTGCTAGACTGTTCTCGATAGTTGCAAGTCTTTCATGTGACTTTGCAAGCTGTTGTTGTGCTGTTCTACAATAAGCACCATACCTCATTAGTATTGATAGTCTCCACTTAGGATTGTCTTGACCTGAGTCTGTGCTATCATCTACAAACTGTGATGTGTATTGCTTAGAGTATTCCATCCTTTCTTGTTCAGCCATGTTGAAGTTCTCAATCCATGAGTCTGTTATTGTTGTGAATACGTCTTGTGTCTTGATTTTTGATTTTGACATTATGTTCTCCTATGTTTGATTATGTCATATGATTGTGGGCAACATGCCCGGTAGTATGGGTAGCCTTTCGACTACCCAATTAGTTTAGATGTTGTCAACAACTGTGATGATGATGACTGCACCGATGAATGAAACAGTAAGTACGAATGCGATGATCGCAATTTCCTGCTTGATTGTATAGTATGGTTTGTTTTTATGCATTGATATCCTCCAATGTTTTATGCATTTCTATTGTAAGTAGTGGTATAAATACCATGAACGCTAGACCCATGAGATACTCTCCCATAACTACGCTAACTACTAAGCATGCCATGGATATTGTGATGCCCATGACAAGAACTAAAATAAATAAGTATTTCATATTTCGCTTCCTCCGTTTGTGTCTAAGTATAAATCCCAATGTGCTATATCAAGTGCCTGCTTGTGGCATTTGGTTATGTTGACTGTTAGATTGTATAACTTCCAAGTCTTGATGTAGTGATCATGTTTCTTGGCAATCTTTAGTAAGTTACTGTACAGTTTTATATCTTTGTCTGTAGCTTTGATGTTTACTATCTTTGTCATAATTATCTCCTTATGTTAAATCCCAAACACTCACAGGGATGTTTTGCTTTATGATACGGTCTCAACGTTGCTCTCGGAATTAGTCAACATCTTACATTTCTGACGAAGAGAAAATTCAATAATAACTAATAGTATTTTCTTTAGGAAAAATGTCTGCCCAATAAATGTCCTTACATTTATTTGGATAAGGTGTTTACTTGTTCGGCCTGTTAGTAAGTCTTATAACAAATAGCCAACACAGGTCTGTGTATAGCTTCGGTCTGCTATTTGTTGTTAGAGTTAGTTGCAGGTGAGAGTGACGTAAGACCCGTAGGATAATAAAGAAAAACAATCCCTGTGTGTGTTCTCACAGATATGTGAGGAGCAGGCGAGTATGTGCCTGCTCTGAACGAAACAGGATAAGCAAAAGTTGTTGCTTGTTTTGTAATCTTTTGCGTCAAAAGATGATTGTCCGAAGCCACCTACAGAATAGATATAGATAGCGTAGAACTGCATTAACGTCCCTTTTCTGTGTTCTGTTGACGAAAGCTAGGGTAACGTAACGATAGCATGACTAAGAGTCATGTGGTAGTGGATGTTACTCTAGCCTAAAGAAAAGGAAACGGCCTGCAGGACAATAATTGGATACTGAACGAACCACCTGTGTTAATAAGCTATACAATGTAAGTAGTGTCATGTTATCCATATTAATCTCCAATTAGCCATCAAAGATACATAGCCATCGTTCTGTTGTCAAAATGCTATATTTACCACATGCGAAGCATGGCGTGTAAATAAGCAATTTATCTCTTTTGACAATACGGTTGTGGCTATGTATTACCACGTTTGTGCATTGACAGAGGGTACGTAGGGATGTGACAAAAGGGGGGATTACAGGGGGGTTATCTCTAGCGTAGAGAAGTTTTGATGTTACTTTTTTAAAAGTAACTGGTTTGCTACTTGTCCAACAAGTAGGTCTGAAAGACATTTATCTATGTGATATAGGAGGGATACATATGATTGAGCAACGTAAGTTAACCAAGAGACAAACAGCATTAGTTGATACCATCGTAGCAAGTGGATGTACTGTGAAAGAAGCGTCGGTGCAGGCAGGATATGCAGATGGTGAATCAGGAAGAGTGACAGCCAGTAAGACTTTGAGACTGCCACATGTACAACAGTATATGATGCAACGTATAAGTGAGAGTATAGGATTGAGTGCTACGACGGCATCGAATAGGATACTGACCCTAGCTAAAGGTGCGAAGAGTGAGTACGTTCAGCTTGAGGCGAGCAAGGACATACTAGATAGGGCAGGGTTCAAAGCTCCAGACAAGCACATGCATCTACATGCAGGGGAAATAAAAGTGCAGATAGATTTGACCTAGGGGGGTGGGGGTAAAAAGTGCGAGGGGCGACTCGACAACATCTCTACAACAAACATTATTTGCTCAAAAGGTTCGTTTGTGCATTGAGCCATCAAACAACATAAGTGATAACTAAACTATGGCAACACCGGCATGGACAAGAAAAGCAGGCAAGAATCCCAAGGGTGGATTAAACGCAAAGGGTCGTGCGTCTTATAAGAAAGGCACATTGAAAGCACCTGTTAAGAGTGGAGACAATCCAAGGCGTGCATCTTTCTTGGCGAGGATGGCAGGCAACAAAGGTCCTGATAGAGATTCCAAAGGTAAACCTACAAGGAAGTTATTATCCCTCAGAGCATGGGGTGCATCGAGTTCGGCTGATGCAAGAGCAAAGGCTAGGGCAATATCTAAACGTAACAAATCAAAGAAGAGGAAAGCATAATGCCAATGGGTAAAGGTACATATGGTTCTACTAAAGGTAGACCACCAAAGAAGAAGAGTTTATTAACTGGTAAGCAGAAGACATTGCCTGCTGCTTTACAGAAAAAGATTATGAAGAAGAAGAAGTAATGGCTGTTAATGCTGCAGGTAATTACACTAAGCCTACTATGAGGAAAGCTATCTTTCGCAGGATCAAGGCAGGTGGCAAGGGTGGTAAACCCGGGCAATGGTCTGCACGAAAAGCACAGATGCTTGCCAAACAATATAAATCAAAGGGTGGGGGTTATACTTCCTGATGGACTGGATAACAGCAGACCTAGTTACAGTCTTACATGAGATGTCTTGGTTTGATGGAATCAGTTATATTTTTTTAGGTTTAGGTGTTTATGCAACTGTTAAATGGATTAATAACAAATGGCGTTAAAGAAAACACAGAGGTCACTGCGTGCTTGGACTAAACAAAAATGGCGAACCAAAAGTGGTAAACCTAGTACACAAGGGAGTAAAGCAACAGGCGAACGTTATCTACCTGAGAAAGCAATTAAAGCTTTATCGGACTCTGAATACAAAGCCACTACGGCTGCTAAACGCAGAGCAGTTAGAAGAAATAAACAAGTATCTAAACAGCCCAAAAAGATTGCAAGCAAAACGAGAAGCTTTCGCTCTTACACATAGGATGAAGAATGATTAATATTTACTTTGAAAGTTTTAAATTTTTTAATAAGATAAGCAATTACTTTTATAATAAGTATTGCCGTAGTCTAAAGAACAAGCAGGTTAATGATATAACACGAGTTGTTAAATGAGACTTCATAAGATTAACAAAGAAGACAGAGACATACTTCGTATTGTAGTTAAGCAAGTACACTTTAAACATTATCCCGAACAGTTCTGTACTGATTATGAAGCAGACAAAATGATTGCAGCAATAGCACCTGATGTTATTGAAAGACTAACCAAAGTCGGCAAGGATATGAGAGTTGACCAACTTTAAATACAAACCTGATGGAGAAGTATGTAAGTCTTTTTTAAAGGATGAAACTTTCTTCAGAGGATTAAGAGGGCCAGTTGGCTCAGGTAAATCAGTGGCTTGTTGTGTGGAAGTATTCAGACGAGCCTTAATGCAGGAGAAATCACCAGATGGCAAACGCAAAAGTAGGTGGGCGATTATCAGAAACACCAATCCTCAGCTTCGTACTACCACGATTAAAACTTGGTTGGACTGGTTTCCGGAAGACGATTGGGGTAGGTTCTCTTGGTCAGTTCCATATACGCACAAAATATCCAAGAGTGATCTGGAGTTGGAGGTTATATTCCTTGCACTCGACAGACCTGAAGACGTTAAGAAACTCCTCTCGTTAGAACTAACTGGCATATGGATTAACGAGGCTAGGGAAATACCTAAGTCAATTATTGATGCATGTACTATGCGTGTTGGTAGATACCCGTCTATGAGAGATGGAGGTCCAAGTTGGACTGGAGTTATTGCAGATACAAACGCACCCGAAGAAGATCATTGGTGGCCAATTATGGCAGGCGAAGTTCCTATACCTGATCATATAAGTTCTGAAGAATCTAGGATGCTTGTAAAGCCTGACAACTGGAAGTTCTATACTCAACCCTCAGCTATGTTAGAAGATAAAGATGAAGAGGGATTGATAGTAAAGTATAATCCTAATCCTGTGGCTGAAAACAAAAAGCATATGATGACAAGTTATTATTCTAACTTGATACAAGGTAAGACAAAGAGTTGGATAGATGTATATGTTATGAACAGACTAGGTCATATCCAAGATGGTAAGCCTGTGTATAATATGTTTAGAACAGATGTCCATGTTGCAAACGAAGAGATACCAGTCGCAGATGGTATGCCTTTATTTATTGGATTAGATTTTGGCTTAACCCCTGCTGCAGTCTTTGGACAAAAGGTAAGGGGTCGTTGGCTTTTACTTCAAGAGATTGTAGCCTTTGATATGGGTATAGTTAGATTCGCTGAGTTACTTAGACAAGAGATAGCAATGCGTTACGCTAACTGTGAAGTTAATATATTTGGTGATCCTGCAGGTGACTTTAGAGCACAGACTGATGAGAGTACACCATTCCAAATACTTAGAGGTGCAGGTCTGAAAGCAAGACCTACTCATAGTAATGACGTATCTCTTAGACTTGAATCTGTATCTGGGCCATTGCAACGTATGGTTGATGGGCAGTCAGGTGTACTTATAGATTACAGGTGCAAAGAATTAATCAAAGGGTTTGAGGGTGGCTATCACTATAGACGTATGCAAGTATCAGGTGAACGCTATGAAGACAAACCTGCTAAGGATAGATTCTCACATATACATGACGCACTACAATATTTAATGCTAGGCTCAGGTGAGGGCAGACAAGTGATGGGTCAGTTCAAAACTGTAAGTGCATTCAATGCACGCAAGGACTTTGATGTATTTACTAGACAACCTAAGCAACAAAGACGACAAGGACTATGGTCAAGAATGTAACGTTTGTGCGTTGCGTTATATTAATGTTATAGTTATGGCTAAAAGAAAAGGAGTTATATATGTGTATTGGAAGGAGTCCTAGACCACCTGCACCTGATCCCGAGGTAGAAAAGGAACGTGAGTCTGAGAAAGCTAAAGAGCAAGTAAAGACTAAAGAAATGAAGCAGGAAGCATTAGAAGAAACTGTCTCAAGAAAACGTAAGGGTACTGGTAGACGATCATTACTTACTGGCTCAGGTGGTGGTGTTGGTTTTTATAATAGGTACGATAGTTAATGATTGATTTAGCTCAAAGCTATATGGCCAAATACGAAAAGGCCAAAACAATCAGACGTGAGTTTGAAGAACTCTACGATGAAATTTTTGAGTACTGCCTCCCACAAAGACAAGGATTTAAGAACTACACTCCCGGTCAAAGACGTGATGATCGAATCTTTGATGAGACAGCAGTCGTTGGTGTGCAAGAGTTTGCATCAAGACTACAGTCAGGATTAGTTCCCAACTTTGCTAGATGGGCAGACTTTGTTGCAGGCAGTGAAGTGCCGGAAGAAGAAGCTGATGATATTAATAACAAGTTAGATAAAGTAACTGAGTATATCTTTGAGGTATTACAGACATCTAACTTTGCACAAGAGATTCATGAATGTTTTATAGACCTTGCTTTAGGTACGGCAGTACTTGCTGTTACTGAGGGTGACGCTATTAATCCTATACGTTTTCATTCTATTCCATTACCACATGTTGTATTAGATGTTGGTCCTGATGGTAGGATAGATCATGTATATAGAGAAAGAGAATTAAAGTTTGAAGACTTACCTGTAGCATATCCACGTGGTACATTTTCAACTAAGACATTAGAAAAGATACAGAAGTATCCTGATAGTAAATGCAAAATACTTGAAGTATCCTGTAAGCTATACGATAAACCAAACGAAGAACGATATAGTTATATGGTTATTGAGTGTGGTGATAAGCAACTAATACTACAGGAAGAATACTCAGGCGTAGGTTCTAATCCTTTTATTGCATTCCGTTGGAGCAAAGCAAGTGGTGAAGTATATGGTAGAGGTCCTGCAGTCAATGCGTTAAGTGCTATCAAGTCTGCTAATCTTACAATAGAATTAGTTCTTGAGAATGCACAGATGGCTATATCAGGCATCTATCAGATGGATGATGATGGAGTTATTAACGTAGATACAATTAACTTAGTGCCGGGAACTGTAATACCTAAAGCACCTAACTCCCAAGGACTACAGCCAATAAGAGCAGCAGGTAACTTTGATGTTGCTAATCTAGTTCTTAATGATATGCGTAACAATATTAAACGAGCATTGTATAATGACATGCTTGGTGATCCGAACAAAACACCTGCATCAGCTACTGAGGTAGCAGAACGTATGGCTGATTTATCTAGGAAGATTGGTTCTGCATTTGGCAGACTACAAGCAGAGATGGTTCAGCCTGTTCTTCAACGTGTGGTTTATCTTTTATCAAAGCAAGGCAGGATAGAAATTCCAACTGTAAATGGTAGAGAAGTAAAGATAAAAAGTGTTTCCCCACTGGCACAGGCACAATCTAATCAAGACATTGTTTCCCTAGATAGGTTTCTTGAAATGGTCGCAGGCCGTTTTGGTCCAGAGGTAGTTAATCTCCTTGTATCCTCCGAAGAGACTGCTATCTATCTAGCCAAGAAATTTGGTGTGCCAGACCATTTGATTCGTGATGTAGGTGAGCGTCAGCAGATGGTACAGATGGCACAACAGATGCAACAACAAACAGGAATAGACCCGAATGCAAACCCAAACATCCAAGCACTTGGGGGTTGATGGATACCCTCGTTCAAAAGAACAAGACGAAAAGATTTCTCAAGATTTAGCCAGTACCTTTAATTCCCCCAGTGGTCTGGCTACTTTACAATATCTGAAGTCCATAACCATAGAAGCAATAACTGGAGCAAACATATCTGCTGAAGAGTTAAGGCATCTTGAGGGACAAAGATACTTAGTGGCATTAATTGCTAAACGTGTTCAACATGCAGAGAGGATAAATCATGGAAGAAACATTACTACAAACACAAAGTGAAGCACCTGCTGAAGCAACAGCAGAAACACCTGCAGTAGAAACTGCACCTACAGAAGTTGCTAGACCTGAATGGTTACCTGAAAAGTTTAGTGACCCTGCTGATATGGCAAAAGCATATGGCGAACTAGAGGGCAAGCTAGGTAAAGGTGAAGAAGAGTTACGCACTAAGCTTATGGAAGAAATGGAAACAGAAGCTTTTGCAGAACGACCTGCGTCAGTAGGTGAGTATGTATTACCAGAATCTATAGATGAATCTGAGGCTGTAGACAATGACTTACTTAACTGGTGGTCTAACTATTCATGGGAGAATGGATTAAGCCAAGATGAATTTGCAGAGGGTATTGAAAAGTACGCTAATGCAATAGGTGGACAACAGGTTGATCTTGAATCTGTATCAAAAGAATTAGGAGATAATGCAACAGCTAGAGTAGAAGCCGTTCAGTTATGGATGAATAAGTTCTTTCCTGATCCTGCTATGCAAGAAGCAGTAGCTACATTAGGTTCAAGTTCTGCAGGTATCAAAGCATTGGAACATGTTATCGAACAAACAAAAGGAAGCACTGTATCTCCTACTGGTGTGCCTGCAGGTCAAGTAAGTCAAGCTGATGTTGAAGCTAAGATGAAAGACCCAAGATACTGGCAACAGGGTAGACGTGATGAAGCATTTGTTAGGGAGGTAAATAGTGACTGGCAGAGACTTCACGGGGGTAGGTAAGTATGGCGATGCCTTTATTGTAAAGTCAAGACCAAGTCATGCTGAAAGACTACAAAGTAATTTAAGATCGACAGATGTAAGAGAGTGTGTGATTGCAGGCGTGAATCCTTGGCGTGCATTAATGCAACCATTTCAAGAGGATACGGCTGAAACTTATACTGCTTTGTTAAACGACGAACCTGTTATGATGTTTGGTGTAGTTAAACAACATGATCTTGTTGGTAGGATATGGATGCTTTGTAGTAATGAAGTAGAAAAATATCCAAAAACATTTATGAAATTTTCTCCATCTATAGTTGAGTATTTTCAAAGTCAGTATTATATATTAGAAAACGTATGTCCTGTAGAACATTACAAGACTCTTTCATGGCTTGGCTACCTTGGGTTTGACATACTTCCTGATATAATAATGCAAAATGGTTTTAAGGTAGTTAGATTTGTGCGTTGTCAGAATAATTATTATATGCCATCCATTGATGATACACGGCCTGTAATAAGCTGATGGCCCTAACGGATAACCAGTTGAAGCAAAGAGCAGATAACCGAGAGCAACTTAAACAACAATCTGCTATATGCAGGGAAAGGACTACATAATGGCTAATACAATAGACACAGCCTTTATTAAGCAGTTCGAGTCCGAGGTACATTTAGCTTATCAAAGAATGGGTTCTAAGTTAATGAACACTGTTCGTAATGTAAGCAATGTTGCAGGAAGCGTTGTACGCTTTCAAAAAATCGGTACTGGAACAGCTTCAACTAAATCAAGAAATGGTATGGTAACTCCTATGGAACTAACACATACTACAGTAGAAGCAACGTTAGCAGACTACTATGCTGCAGAATACATTGACAAGTTAGACGAACTCAAGACAAACATTGATGAGCGTCAAGCTATTGCAACTTCTGCTGCTGCTGCATTAGGTCGTAAGACAGACGAGATTCTTGTCACAGCGATGGATGCAGGTGCTAACTCAACTCAATTACATGATACAAGTAGTGCTGTTGAAAAAGCAGACTTGTTATCTGCATTTGAAACATTTGGTACAGCAAACATTCCAGAAGATGGACAGCGTTATATTGCTATGCATCCTAAAGGTTTTGCTGATCTTTTCTTAATTGAAGAGTTTGCATCATCAGATTACGTAGGTGATCAGAACTTACCATACGCAGGTGGAATGACCATGAAGAACTTTCTAGGTTTTAACATCATGTCTACTTCTGCTATTGCAGCAGGAAAGAACTTAGCGTATCACACAAGTTCTGTAGGTTTAGGTATTGGTGCTAATGTAACTACTGAGTTAAATTACGTACCAGAGAAAGTTTCTCACCTTGCAACTTCAATGATGTCCATGGGTGCTAGTGTCATAGATGACAATGGTATTTATGAACTTCTTGATAACAACGGATAGGAGGGTTTATCATGGCTTATGGAGCTTCTGGACTAACAAGAATGGCAGGTGGTGGTGGCTACAATATGTGGTACTACTCAAGTGTAGACGCATTATCAGTAGTGCGTGCATCAGGCTATTTCAATGATGCAGCAGGCATGATGAATGTCGGTGACTTAGTTATTGTTTATGATAACAACGCACCAACAATCGCTATGTCAGTTGTGTTATCAAACACTGGTTCGGTTGTTGATATTGCAGATGGTACTGCAATAACAGTAACAGATAGTGACTAAAATAAATGGCATCAACGGCATCTGATTCAGCGTTGGACATTGCATCGAGAGCCTTAGTGCTCATTGGTGCAGAGCCAATTACTTCTTTTGAAAGCAGTTCAACTGAAGCATTGGTTGCGTCTAACATGTATGAAGATGTCGTTAGGTCATCTTTGTGTGTAGCAAGATGGAGGTTTGCGACAGAGCAAGCAGTGTTAAATCAACTGACAGACACCCCAACTGGTAGATTTGATATAGCACATCAACTCCCAAGCAATCTTCTTATGCTTCATGCAGTTACAATTAACGACAACAAAATTATATACACAGTATATGGCGACAAAATATTTTCAGACTCTACAACAAACGACACGTTAATAGCCGACTATACTTATAGAGCATCTGAGACAGACTTCCCATCTTACTTTTCCTTAGCTGTTCAATATTCATTGGCATCTGTATTTGCTACATCAATAGCTAGAGATGATAAGCTTATGGAGATGATGGAAGTAAAGGCAGAAAGGTTAATGGCTAAAGCAAGAAACCTTGACAGTCAGCAACAAACATCAAGAGGATTGACAACCACGAGGTTCAGAACAAATAGGTTGAGTTAATGGCAAGGATAAGAGTACCTCAAAATAGTTTTCAGTTTGGTGAAATAAGTCCGTCATTAACCTCAAGAACCGATACGGCTGTCTATAAGAATGCAGCAGAGAAAGTTCGTAACTTCTTTATACGTGGTGAGGGTGGCGTTTCCAAAAGACCGGGAACTAAACGTTGGCATAACTTTGCATCTGCTCCTGCTTATTCATCTGATCTAAGACAGACAGTAAGAATAGAACCATTTATATTTTCAGACGATGAACAATATGTAATTGCATTTAGTAATACACGCATAGAAGTATTTCAAATCAATCCGTCTAATGGCAACATCAGTTCTATACAGGCCATTACATCACAGACTTGGTTAGTTAATACAACATCTGCACCTTATCTTGAAGAGTATACCTTTGCTCAACAGGGTGACATTATGTTTATTGCTCATCAGACTGTTGCACCAAGAAAGCTTATACGTACAGGATTAACTACATTTACTGTAGAAACATATGCTTTTGAAGAGTCAGTAAATAGTGAGCATGTGTTTCAACCATACTATTCATTCCAAGACTTAGGTGTTACGTTATCATCTAGTGCAACTAGTGGTACGGGTGTAACTCTTACATCATCAGCAAATTACTTTACATCAGATCATGTTGGAGTTTACTTAAAGATAGGTGAAGCTGAAGTTAAGATTACTGGATTTACAAATGCGACAACAGTTACAGCAACTATTTATGGAACACTAAGACAGCAGTTAGACAACGACGCATTAAAAGTTTCTGAGGGTAGTGCGACTGTTCAAGTAACTCATGCACTACATGGTTTAGCAGTTGGTGCATCTATTGTTATAGATAGAGCAGGAACAATAGGTGGTTTAGCTATTAGTAAACTTAATGGCACTAGAAGTATTACGGCTGTTATTGATGAGAATACTTATGAGTTTACAGCAGGATCAAGTTCTACATCTAATGCTTCGGCTGATGGAGGTGGTGCTCCGAGGGTAGCAACAGGTGCAGCGACTACAGAATGGCAAGAGCAAAGCTACTCAGCAGTACGTGGATTTCCTGCAGCAGTTACCTTTCATCAAAACAGATTATGGTTTGGTGGTACACTAGCACAACCTGATGGTATATGGGGTTCTAAGTCTGGGCAGTATTATAACTTTGATGTAGGTGATGGTGAGGATAACGATGCACTTGATCTTACTGCAAACGTTGGTGAGATATTTACTATTAGACATTTAGTATCTAACAGAGACTTACAGGTCTTTACTACAGGTGCAGAGTTATTTGTTCAAGCACCAACAGATAAACCAGTTACTGCATCTAATGCACAGATACGCAGACAGACTCCTTATGGCAGTTCATTTGTAAAGCCTACAGTATTTGATGGTGCTACTTTGTTTATACAGAAAACTGGTAGTGCATTAAGAGAATTTCTATTTGCTGATTCAGAAGCATCGTATACATCTGTAGCTGTATCAGGATTAGCACCACATTTAATAGTTGACCCAGTACAACAAACATCAATCAAGGGTGCGTTAAATAGAAGTGAGTCATATGCATTCTTACTTAACAGTGATGGTACGTTAGCTGTATTTTATTCTATACGTGGAGAACAAAAACAAGGTTGGTCCTTATGGGATACAACAGGTAAGTGGCATTCAATATGTTCTATACATGAAAGATTGTTTGTTGTTTGTTCAAGAAATGATGGCTCAGGTACAACCAAGCTATTCTTAGAAGAGTTTCAAGTAGCTATGCCTATGGATTTCTGTGATGAATTTAGTGCATCAAGTAGTGTGTTTGGTAGTTTAACTTCACACTTTTCTAATGGTGCAGTTGTTAAAGCAATTAGTGGTAATGATTATCTTGGAGAGTTTACAATCTCTGGAGCACAGATAGATGCATCATTAGCTAAATCAGGTGTGTCCACTGGCTTTATAGGTTACGCATTCGTTCCTCTCATCACGACCTTGCCAGTGGATGCAGGTATTATTGGTGGGCCTCTTACTGGAGAACCAAGAAGAATTAGTCGTGTTGTTTTAGATTTACATTCTACTTTAGCTGTATCAGTCAATGATAAAGACTTAGTGTTTAGAAATGTTACTGATGATATGTCAGCAGATAGAGTAGCAGTTACAGGTAAGGAAGAGTTTAGGGTGCTAGGATACAGTCGTGACCCACGAGTTAATGTATCACAGAGTTATCCTTTTAGTTTAGACTTAAATGGTATGGTAGTGGAGGTAGCGTTCGGATGAGTTATTGGATGGTTGCAGGTGCAGTTCTAAGTGCCTATGGTTCAATGCAAGCAGGAAAGGCTAGACGTGCTGAAGCAAGAGCACAGCAAGCACAGCTAGAAGAACAGAAGAAAGATGCTAAGGTTACAGCAATGCAAGAGCATAATATACGCATGAGTAATCTTAATACGATGCTAGGTATAAACGAATCTATAGCCGGAGTCATGGGTAGAGATGTTGGTAGCGATAGATCATTAAAAGCCATAAGAGAAAGAACCATACGAGAAGCTAGAACCACTGAAGATAGAGCAAGACTTCAACTTGTTAGCCAACAAAGTCAGCGTTCTATGGGTATACAGATTGCAGGCATGAGAGGTCGCAATGCTATGAGAGCAGCAAGATTCCAAGCTATGGGAAGCTTATTGAAAGCAGGCAATCAATACTCACAAATAAGTAGTGGTGCAAATACATCTAACACTGGGATATTTTCATAATGGCAGAATTTCTTAAAGCTAAAACATCTACATTTGTTAACAAACCTATGGGTGTAATAGATACTAGAACAGGTGGGGCAGATGTTGGTAACGCATTAGCTAATCTAGGCAATCAAATATCACAGATGGCATTTGAAGAAGCTGTTGTAGATCAAGAGCAAGCAGGTAAGGATTATGTTGCATCATTACAAACAAGAAATGATAAAGGTGAATTACAGTATGTAGAGTTACCAAAGAGTTTGAGTAAAGTTGCAACAAGAGCAGCAACACCACAGCTACGTAAAAGGTATGCAAACGAATTACAGCTTGATACAAGTAGAAAGCTAACTCAGTTACACACAGAAAACAAAGATAATCCTGTAGAGTTTGACAGGAAGGCTAATCTTTATATTACAGAAACAATTAATACTCTTAAAGAAAATGGCTATGGTGAAGTAACTGGGCAGTTTGCAACAGATGCTTCGGGTCTTATGGTACAGCATTCTAACAAACTAAAGATGGATGCATATAAGAAACAAGAAGAAGTTGCTAATGAAAAATCAAGAGTTATTATTAGCGACAATATTACTTCTGCTTATTCACTTAGAGTAGCCGGTAAATCTGAAGATGCTGATAAATTAGACACAGCAACTATAGCTATGCTTGACGAACTAATTGAGAACGATGCAGTTAATGCACCTGCTTATCGTGAGCGTAAATCAGAAATAAAAACAAATCGTAGACAGGCTATTATGGAAGTCGAGTTTAATAAATTCAATGGTAATGCAGCACAGATGGCTGCATATAATCGAAGTCTTACATTAGGAAAGATACAAGGCTCTGATATAAAGCTATTGCCAAATTTAAATGACGCACACTTTCAAGAGCAACGTAAAGAGTTGAACCCTACTGAGATTAGAAAGCTTACAGCTTGGGCGTCTACAACCAAGGGTAAGTTTGCAGATGGATACAAAGCTTCTGCTAAGGTAATTGGTTTTAAAAATGCACAGTTTAATTGGACAAATGGAAGAGCAAACACAGGCAGTAAATCAGAGAGCGATAACATTGATGGTGCTATAGGTATGTCTCTAGGCATTGGAAGAAAAGTTAATTCAATAGATATGTTAAGTTTATCACCAGAGAGACTTACAAACGTAAATACAAATCAAAAGATTAACGCTACAGTTGCTTCTTCATTTAAGAATATAGTTAATAATCCTGCTGTAGTAGCTACGCATATAGCTAATTTAGAAGAACAAGACAACAATGAAGCTGCTGAAAGAGCAGCTAACAATTATGTAAACATTGCATCGGTTGTTTCTGGTAAACTTGGTATACAAAAAGAAAAAACTGCTAAGGCGATTCAAGTAAAACAATTAATGAGAGATGGTAAGATGAGTGCCGTTAACGCTTTTAAAGCAGTTCATGTTCCACCAGAAGATGCTAAAGCGATAGCTATGGATGTAAGGGATAAGGTCATAGCTAATGATTCTAGTATTACCGAGGACAATTATAAACAATCAGCTTACATAAAGAATCAAGTTAAAAAGATTGGCCTTGAATATGAACTAGATACTAAAGAAACTAATACATTAAATATTATTTATCTTAATGCATTAAGGGCTAAAGGTGCTACACCAGAAAGTGCTAAAGAAGTTGTAGAAGAATTTATAGAAGAAGTTTACAAAGAAGATGAAACAAGTTTTAATCCATTTGAAAGAACTACTGGCACAAGAGATACAGGTTCTGTTTCTGCATATTACAACGATGATGAAAGAGAAAAGGTTATATCTATTTGGCAAACAACAGTTGATCAAGACATAAATCAATATACAGATGAGGACAGATTAGTAATTGGTGACAATGTATTTCTTATGGCAGACCAAGGTAATGGTAGTACTGGCTATGGTAGATGGACATTAGTTAACGCTGATGGACTGCCAATCAAAGATGACTTTGGTGTAATAACATTTGATACTGACCAAATAACACAACAGCTACAAGAAGAAATAGAAAATGAAAGAAAAGAAAATGAAGCTGAAGCAACCCTAAGTAAAGGTTGGTGGCAAGATATAGGTTCTGATTTTATAGGTTGGTACACTGGACAAAAAGGATCAGGTCTCATTAGAATGAAAGATGGGCCACAAAGTTTGATACCCGGCCAAGACATGACAACTGATTTAGAAATAGCTAACAGAGAACAGACAAGCGTAGATGTAGTAGAAAGTGTTGTTCCTAAATCCGATCTTGTTACAGCGACACAGAACGTAGCGTCTGATGTAAGTGGTTTTGTTTCTGATACAGGAGAAAAGTTTGTAAGAAATCTTGAGATTGTATCTGAGAAAAGCGTAGAGTTACAAAATAAAATATATGATTTATTTAAAAAAGAAGGCTCAGAAGTACTAAGAAGTTCTCCTGAGTTTATACAACTTACATCATTGTTAGGGCCTGACCCTATTGATACTATTGTCAATTCTGTTAAGGCAATGAGACCTATTGATGCTCATGTAACAGCAGTTGAACAGTTAATTGAAGATGAGGGATTTAGCTCTATACAGTACCCTGATGGTGCAGGTAACTCGGTTGGTTATGGTTTTGCAATTACAAGCCTAGAACCTGATGAGCGTGCACTGTTACCTGACATTAATAAGGTAACTAAGCCACAAGCTAAAGCAGTCTTAAATCTAAAAGTTAAAAAGATAACTGACAAGTATCGTCGTGACGTACCCGATTGGGATACATTATCTGCGAAAAGGCAAGCTGCTTTAATTAACTTTGCATTTCAATTAGGTTACGAAAATGTAACTGCACAAGGTCCTGACCCTACAAGACAATGGCCAATGTTTTTTGATTTACTTAAGAGAGCAACTAAAGAACCATCAGGTTCTGATTCAAGGAATGAAATGTTTGCTAGAGTAAGAAACAATATGGTTTACAACTATTCTCCACAAGGAAGAACGTATACTACTTGGTTTAATCAAACACCTGATAGAGCAAAGTTAGTAGCACAAAAAGTTAGAGGGTATTAATGTCTGAAATATTTTACAGAGATTCTGAATACACAAGCTTCGCACCAAGAAAAAATCCTATAGCAAGACCTGTATTTACTGAGTATCAAAAACATTTAGATGCACCCGACCCATCATTTGGAGAAACATTTTCAGCACATCTTGGCTATCAATGGATGCCTGTTACTAATTTTATACAGGAGCAAATTACATTTACAGATCAAGAGAAAGACCCAGACTTTAGATGGCAAGACCAAGATGAGACAGATAGCTACTATCAATTTATGAATGAGTTATCTAGGGCAAAGAACAGAGAGCATTATGACTTTATTATGTCAGGCATTGATCAGGGTATTAAGCGTAGAGAGACAATGGATAGAGGTGGTTTGTTTCCTGCATTGGTTGCAGGAATAGCAGACCCACTTAACATAGCATTTGCTATGCCAGTATTTAATATGGGAGTTAAGGCTGCTTGGGCAACAGGCTCTGTGTTTGGCGTAGCTAAAGAAAGTGCTAAGGTTGGGTTTGGATTTGGCATAGCGTCTGAATCTATACGTGCTCCTTTCGATCCTATGAATACACCACATGAAGTTGCAATGAACATTGGAGCATCAACTGTAATGACTTCATTACTTGGTGGTGGCATGAAAGGTATAGCTAACACATACTCTGGTATGAAGTTGAAGAAGCTTAACAAAGAGATGGCTGATCTAAAAGAGAAAGGTGAGTTCGTTGGGCCTGAGCCTTTTACTCCTGCAACTCCTGAAGTAAAGCCTGTTACTCCTGAAACAAAGTCAAATGAAATTATAGTTTACGATGGTAAAGGTCAACCAATTAAAGGGGAAATAATACAAGTATCTAAATTAGACCCAAACGTTATTAGAGTAAGATTACCAGATGGAACTGAAGAAGTTACAGGTAATAACGTAATATATTTAAACAGTATTTATGATGGAATTGATATTAATGGTGTGAATACTAATACATTAAATAAAGAAAATGCATTAGCACTATTAAAGTCTTTACAAGAAAAAATAAAACCTTTTATT
>Ga0209535_1001287_pt1 | contig 17241 bp, 21 predicted proteins | sample LinPmetageLP28_FD_184041 | JGI IMG/M metagenome (GOLD analysis project Ga0209535, IMG submission 184041) | Marine viral communities from the Pacific Ocean - LP-28 (SPAdes) (version 2) | ecosystem: Environmental > Aquatic > Marine > Oceanic | place: Pacific Ocean | collected 2009-08-22 | reverse complement strand
CTATACTGGTTCTTATGATGTTAGTTTCCAATCAACCCTCACTTTATCTCAATCAAGAAAAGAAACAACAGAAGTAGCTGTAATATCTGTACCTAAAGATGTGTACGGTACTAAAATAGTTCCTGGTACATTTGTAGCACAACCTAGATTTGAAACTTCTGATAGATACAATATAGATGGTTATGTAAGAGAACCTCAAACGGGAGTAAATGAGTTTGTAGAAAATCTTAACCAGTGGTACAATTCATCAGAAATTGATACAGAAGACTATATTATTAGTGAAAGTAATTACATAGACGAATCAGTAACTGAATTTGTAATTACATCAAGCGGCTTTCAAAGACCAGAAATAATAGATGATGGTCAAGGAAGGTTGATAATTTCAGGCGGAGAAGCTACTTACACAAATGCAGAAAGACAAGTAGGTGATATTATTTATAATCAAGGTAACGCAGTAATAACAGATCCAGAAGTAGCTAGATATTATTCAACATACGGAAGGTTAGACGTGCAGTGGAAATCAAACCTACCTATTTATACATATAACGTTCACTGTACTGTAAAAGAGTCTGAATGTAATTTTACCTTTAATCCATCTGCGATTACTGGTTCAAGTGCAACCATTAAGAGTAATATTAGTGGTAATGAATTTAGACCTTACGTTACAAGTATAGGACTTTATAATGAAGCAAACGAATTAATTGCAGTTGCAAAAACTAACAGACCAATACCCAAATCAAATAATGTGGATATGACGTTTGTTGTAAAATTAGATATATAATGCCTAAGTCAACAATAACATTTAGAGCTAATAAAACAGAAGCATTAACTTATTCAGAGATGGATAAAAATTTTGGTTCTTTTTACTATTCAAGCTCTTTATCAGCTAATGGACAAAATTTAAATTTACACTACACAAGTAGTGCTAACGTTCCTATCAACTCAGGCTCAGTTACATATTCATTAATTAGAGGATTAACTAATGCAGGTTCAGATCAAAGAGTAGCATTATTCTCTGGTTCGTCTGTAATTGAGACTAGATCAGGATTTATATGTGACCAAACAGGTAGTGTTGGTATTAAAGTAAATGAAACTACTAACCCACCAGCATATGCATTAGATGTATCAGGTAGTATAAGAGCTTCTGGTACAGTATTACAATCCTCAGATGAAAGATTAAAAGACAATATTAATATCATTGATAATGCATTTGATAGAGTAAATGCTATTGATGGTGTATACTTTAACTGGAAAGATAAAGAAGATAGAAATGTGGGTGTATTAGCTCAACAAGTAAAGAAAGTCCTTCCAGAAGTTGTTTCTCAAGATGGAAATGGCTATCTTAATGTAGACTATGGTGGTATTGTACCGCTTCTACTTGAAGCTATTAAAGAGTTAGAAGCACGAATAACATATTTAGAAAACAAATAACATGGCTATTACGTTTAGAGGGACAAAAGGTAGTCCTTTATCACATACCGAACTAGATCAGAACTTTAGAGAGTTATACTACTCTTCATCGCTACTGGGTAGTCCTTCTAACCCATATGGTTTAGTGTTGCATAAGTCATCATCTCTTGATAGCGGTGAAACAATTCACCTACCAACAGCAGTAGGGGAACAATTTAATATACAAATTAAATCAGGTTCAGATAATATATCTTCATCGTTCTTTACTTCATCGACAAACTTTAAGTATGACTTTGATAACGATCATTTATCAGTATCTGGTTCTGCTAATTATAGCGGTAACGTAACAGTAAACGGTACTTTAGTAGCAAATCAATACGAAACAGTTTTAGTTAGTTCATCAATTTCATTTAAATCCGGTTCTACAGTATCTGGTAATTCAGATGACGATGTACATACATTCACAGGTAGTGTTAATATCAACGGTGTTGTTTCTGCGACTAGTAAGGTATTTGCTAATAACTTTACAGGTTCATCTTTTACCGGATCATTTAATGGTGATTTTAAAGGTACTAGGTTAACAGGTTCATTATTATCAACCAACGGTGTACTTTCTGGTTCAGCTCAAATAGCTACAGACATAAGTGGTTCAATCACTTCAACAAGTGCTTCGATAGCATCAACCATTACCTCAACAAGTGCATCTTTAGCTACTACTATCACCACAAACAGCTCTTCATTAGCTTCAGCTATTAATACAAATAGCTCTTCAATAGCTAGTTTGACAGAAGCTACATCATCGTACCTTCTTAACACAACAGACACTTTAACAGGAGACTTAACTGTTACTGGGAACATAACTGCACAACAATTTTTTACTGAAATTATTTCTTCATCAACTATATTCGAATCAGGTTCGACTAAATTTGGTGATTCTGCAGATGATACACATGAGTTTACTGGTTCAGTTAATATTCAAGGCCCATTAGGTATTACAGGGTTCTCAAACGTTTCAGCATCACTTGCAACAGTAATAGGGTCTACTGGTATAAGTAACGTAGTTGAAGACACATCACCTCAGTTAGGTGGAAATTTAGACTTAAAAACTAGTAGTATATCTGGATCAGGATCTATTAATATAGAAGGTAATATAATAGTTGATGGCTTAATTTCAGCTTCAGGAGATATTATAGCATTTGCTTCTTCAGATGAAAGATTGAAAGATAACATAACTCCAATTGATGGAGCATTAGATAAGGTAAATCAAATAGGAGGATATGGGTTTGATTGGAATGATAATTCTGAGCATAGCGGCCATGATGTTGGTGTTATTGCTCAAGAGATCGAAAAAGTGTTGCCAGAATTAGTAGTAGACAGAAAAGATGGCTACAAGGCAGTACGTTATGATAAAATAGTCGCGTTACTAATAAATGCTATTAAAGAGCAGCAGTTACAAATAGATGAGCTGAAGTCAAAGCTCTAGCGACAGAAACCAAATTATATGGAAATGACATACCCATCCTGGACATACCAGGGTAGGATCTACAACAACTTAACAGACTTCCCAGAAGATACATACGGATTTATTTACGAAGTACTACACAAACCTACAGGGTTAAAGTACTTAGGTAAGAAAGTTTTATTTTTCAATAGAACACTTCCACCATTGAAAGGACAAAAGCGTAAAAGAAAAGTAGTAAAAGAATCAGATTGGAAAGAGTATTATGGATCTCACCCGAAAATAAAAGAGTTAATAAAAGAGTGCAAAGAAGATAATGATTGGAATGTATGGGATAAGAAAATCCTTAACATTTGTAAGTCTAAAAAAGAGCTTACATATTTCGAGTGCAAATACCTATTTATAAATGAAGTACTTGAAACGTATAGCCACCAGTATATAAATGACAATATATTAGGTAAGTTTTACAGAAAGGATTTCATACACGAAACTAAGTAATATGATACAGTTAAAAGAAATTATAGGATTACCATCATTGCAATATCATTTAGACAATAAGCTCACTTTATCAGAGAATATCTACCGTTATTCTTCTGACTCGTTTATACAATTATTCAAAGAAGCAAGAGAAGCTCTTAGCGACGAGCAAATCGAACTTAGCGAAGAAGACACTGAGCTATTAGAAACTACCGATATAGGAGAGTATGGAGATTATAATGGTATAAAAGTACCTTTAGATCTACCTATGATGTCTGCTGGTAAAGCAAATCCTTTATTTGAAATTGGATGTATGATTGATAGTATGATTGAAAATGAAGATACTATTGATGAAGCTGCTTCAATTGACGAAATGATTGACTACGATTTAGTAAAAGAATTAGTTGAATCAATTGGTGGCACTATTGATATGGATAAATTCAGAAAAGCAGTTAACGTACAAAATGAATCATTTGATTACAATGGCTTTGATATGTTGAAAGCTTCTGTTAACTATATGAATGAATTAGAGTATCAAGGTAAAAAAGTTGCACTTAACAAACCTAAAAGAGGTGGAAGTAAAAAGTTCTACGTCTACGTTAAGTCGAAAAAAGGAAATGTAAAAAAGGTATCATTTGGTGATACTGGACTTTCAGTTAAGTTTAAACAGAAAGGAGCAAGAGCATCTTTTGCAGCACGTCATAAATGTGCTACTAAGAAAGATAAAACAAAAGCAGGTTATTGGTCTTGTAATATAGGCCGTTATTGGAAATCATTAGGCGGTTCATCTAACTTCTCAGGGTACTGGTAGTATGAAATTAAGTAAGTTATTATTAGAAGAAACTCAAGAGAGCTTTAACGACTTTGCCGAAGGTAGAGGAAAAGGAGCAGGAAAGATAGCTTCATCCGCTAAAGATAAAGGAGGCGACTCCATGTTAACTCACCACCACTTTAATGTTAAGCTTGCTTACTATAAGAAGGCAGCAGCAGGTAACTTTGATTTAGAAAAAGCTAAACAAGAGTTTGATACCACACATAAAAGTATTAACTTTAATATGAAGCCTATAGATTTTCAAAAAGAGATGGGTAGATTAGAAGTATTAGGAGAGTTAATTATTAAGCATGGCTAGGCCCTACACAGAAGTACAATCAGGAGATTTTGTAATTAGAGAATTTTTAGAAGAAACACATTCTTTCGAATTCGTATGGCATAGGGATAAAGAAGATAGATTCATTCAAGCACTACACCCAACAGATTGGCAAATACAACTAGATAATCAAATACCACAGGTATTGTCTGAAAACAAACTATTTATACCTAAAGAGACATATCATCGTGCAATAAAAGGCACTGGTGATTTAAAAGTCAAAATTTTTAAATTATGAAGTTGTCTAGCATTATATTTGAGCAGAACGTGAAAAGAATTACTCTTTCTTACAGCTACCCTGGTAACAGGCTCTACTCTATTACCATAAATGGAGAAAAGCAAAGAGGAGACAATCACACAAACGCTATAGAATATATTAAGAAACTTACCGGTAAAGAAGTACCGATAAGAGGCATGTATCTTGACGACGAAGTGCAAGCTGTAATAGATGCAATGAGAAAAAAAGGCATTGATGCAGATGCATACGAAATGGATGTAACTTAATTATTATGAAACTATCAAAAATAATTTTAGAAAACAAAAAAGTAGTAGAAAAAACTCAATTAGAGTTTACATCAACTGATATTGACAAATTAACAGAAGCAATTACATCTCAACTTGAGGAGTATTTAGATACAGGTAATGAAGAGTTAATTAGAAAATCAGTGGCTTCTGCTATTAACGAAATAGTTTCCAAAGAATAAGTTGGTTCCTATATAAAAAGTTCTTATCTTATTAATTAAGAAACGGACTGGTTTTATGGATTATACTTTCCTTTTAGGATCCATTGAGAATATTTTAGGTAAAGGACACAAGAAGAGTAGAGATAACTATGCTTTTCATTGTCCATTTTGCAATCATCGTAAACCTAAACTAGAGATCAATTTCCTTACTAATGAAAAAAATGAGAACCCTTGGGAGTGTTGGGTTTGTCAAACAAGAGGTAGATCAATAAGATCACTTTTACGTCAACTTAAAACAGCACCACAACTTGCAAAAGAAATATTAAAGTATCTTCCTAAAGGTGCCCAAACTACTTATTATAGTAACACAGTAGTTGAACTACCAAAAGAGTATAAATTACTCTACACAGCTGAAGCTAATTCATTTGCTGCTAATCAAGTAAAAAAATATTTATATGAACGAGGACTTAACGATCATGATTTTATTAAATATGGGATTGGATACTGCACAAGTGGAGAATATGGAGGACGAATTATTATCCCAAGTTATTCTGAGTCCAATCAACTCAATTACTTTGTTGCACGAACTTACGATGGCAACTACTATAAATACAAAAATCCTGAAGCATCAAAAGACATAATATTTTTTGAGAACTTAATCAATTGGAATTTACCAATTGTATTATGTGAAGGAGTATTTGATGCAATGGCTATTAAGAGAAACGCAATACCTATATTAGGAAAATCGTTATCTAAAACGTTATATTCAAAAATACTAATGTCCCCACTTACTGACGTCTACATAGCATTAGATGAAGATGCCCACACAAGAGCATTACAAATTTCAGAACAATTTTTAAACCAGGGTAAAAAAGTCTTTTTATTGGACATTAAAGGAAAAGATCCATCTGAAATGGGTTTTAGGACTTTCACTACATTTGCCCAACAAGCACAAGAATTAGATTTATCAGGTCTAATGATGCATAAATTACAATTATGATTAAACAAGGTACTAACATCCTCAAAGAGGCTAGTAACCAACGATTAGAGTATAATCAGAAACTAGAACAAATTAATTTTTTAGATCGACGAGTCTATAAAAGGTCAGAAGGAGTATTTTACCCGTCCGTAACTACAGTACTTCAGTATATGCCCCGTAATCAATTTTTTGAAAATTGGTTGAAAGACGTAGGTCATAATTCTGACCTTATTGCTCGTCATGCTGCTAAAGAAGGAACACAGGTTCATGAAGCTGCTGAAGACTTAGTAATGGGTAGAGAAGTTACATGGATGGATGACTATGGTAGAGCTAAGTATTCTGAAATAACATGGAAACAAATTTGCAGGTTTGCTGAGTTTTGGAAGAAACACAAACCCAAACTTATTAGTTCAGAAGAGTTTGTATACTCTGATACACATAAGTACGCAGGTACAGCCGACCTTTTAGTTGAAATGGATAATGAAATATGGCTGTTAGACATTAAAACGTCTAAACACCTACATAAAACCTACAACTTACAACTCTCTGCATATGCTACTGCAATGGAAGAAATGAAAGGTATCAAAATAGACCGAACAGGTATAATTTGGTTAAAAGCTCACACTAGATCAGAGTCTAAAAAAGAAGGTGTATACCAAGGTAAAGGGTGGCAGATAAAAACAATAGGAGAAATAGAAAAGAACTTTAGTCTATTCAAATCAATCTATGAGTTTTACAGAATAGACCATCCAACTACTGAACCGGTATATAGTATGTACCCAACTACTATTAAACTTTAACTATTTATATGTATGATATATAACCTTAAAAAGGGTGGTTTATATGTAATTATTTTACTATCTTTATATAGTTGTGGGAGTTATACACTTCAAACAGCAAATAAAGGTTCTAAGATTAAAAGCATACTAGCCGTAACAGTGGCTGGAGATACCGTCTCAGTTCCTTATAATGATTTTATTAGAGAAAGGTATGATAACTATACAAGATTTAACTACAACAATAATTGGTACTGGAACAACTGGCGATACGACTATAGTTGGAGGTGGAATCAATATTGGTACTATAACAATGGATACCCTAATAACGGTCTCTATTATAATGGCGGTAATTATAGCACACCTACTCGACCGAAAGTTCAACCGAGAAACATTCCCTTACCAGGAGTAGTCCCCGGAGTTATACCTAAACCGTTGGAAGACCAACAAAGAATAAATATAGGAAGAAGAAATGAAAATCAAATTAACAGACCTAATATTAGAACGCCAAGGCCGACCCAAGGTGGTAATAATGGCGGGTTCAGCAGGGGCAGGCAAGTCGTTCCTTCTCAGTCAACTAGATCTCAATTCTCTAGATCAAGTCAACCCGGACAAATACGTGGAGGATCCAGACCATCCGGCGTACAACAATCTAGGGGCGGGAGCTCGTCAGGCAGACAAGGAGGCGGAAAACCTATCGACCAATAAGCAGTCTTTTGTTTGGGATACTACAGCTAGTAATCCAAAAAAAGTAAAAGAGCTTATAGGTAAAGGGTACGATGTGTACATGGTAATGGTGTATACTCATCCTATGATTTCATACATTAACAACTTCTCAAGAAAAAGAAATGTACCTTCAGTAGCAGTATTTAGTACATGGAGAAATGTTTACCAGTTAATCGGTGAGTACGATAAAATGCTCAAAGGTAACCTATCAATTTTTGTTAATGATAGAGGGGGTAAATATAAATCAGAAGTAGAAGCATTTGATACAGCAGCTAAAAACGGACCTGCAGGTATAAAAGATTACTTAAAAAATTATAATGAAAAAAACGGAGTAGGAGGAAGTACTTTCTTCAAACCAGTTGTAATGTCTAATCAGGAAGAAGAAGAGTTTGAAAAAGCAATTGTAGGGTTAGATTACGATAAAGGTAATAGATCTGAAGACAAGGCAATTAAACAAGTGTTTTTAAAAGCCTACCAAAAGAATGGTGTTGGTCCTGGAACTGACAAACTTAGAGATGCTAAAAATAAGTATAGAGATAGTAAACAAAAGAATGATGCAGCTCAATCTGAAGTAATGGACAATATTGCAGCTATGTTATATAGTCCTAAATTTCAAGATAAGCTACAACATTCTACTCCTAAAGAAATAGATCAAAAAGTACAAGCATTTTTATGATAGCATTATATCCAGGAGCATTTAAACCACCTCATAGGGGTCATTTCGAAGTTGTTAAAAGACTTTTGAAAGGCAACCACGGTGGTCATATTTACTCTATCGATAATTATCAAGATGTTGGTACTAAAGCTTTATCGGGTAAAAAAGGTAAAGTTGAAAAAATAAATAAGGTAATAGTATTCCCTGGAGGAGGAGAAAGAAACGGCATAACAAAAGGAGAAGCAACAGCTATCTGGAAAATGTATGCTAAGTACTTACCTGGATTAGAAGTAATGGATGGTCAGAAGAATCCAATGTTTGCTGCAAAAGATTATGCTAAAGCAAACACAGGCAGTAAATTTTACGCAATCACAGGAGTAAGAGACGAAAGTGACTTTTCAGATTTAAAAAGAATTACTACGTTTAAAAATACTCCTCATGTAGAAGGATTAATGATTACATCTACACCTGATGCTAATGTAAGAGCATCGGATTTAAGAAAAGCAGCGTTAGAAGGAAACCTAGATGATATAATTGACTTCTTTCCTAAAGAACTTAACAGAGAGGAGCTATTTAAGATTATGAGGATGTTAAAAGATAACATAATAGCAGAGTTAATGAACAAGAAGATGGAAGATCTTTTTGAAGTTATGTTTACTACTAACGAAGAAAATAGATACAACGACGACGGTTACGACGAAGGAGATATTAAACTTATGGGCGATTATATTTTACCCATAGATAAAATGGTTGTACTACAGGCAGAAGAAGATACGTATAACAGAGGTTTATTAGTAACTAACAATAAAGATAAAAGCTACGATGTAGCATATTGGGCAGATGATAAGACTAAACCCTACCCGATAGGAATAGAAATAGACGGTAAAGAGGTATCTAAGGATGCTAAAATTATTAAATTTATGTTTCATCCTGAAATGAAAGAAACAGCTAATCCTCAAGATGGAAAAGCAGCACCTTACGGATCAGGTTATAAGAAAGTAAAAGAAAATATTCCAGAATATGCTCAATACATGGGGTCAATTTTAGATTATATGCTTGACCAAAAAATGAAAATTACTCCTTTACCGGAAATAAAGATCAGGCATGACGAAGATAATGCTAAAAACTTTTTCGGTAGAACAGCTTATTATGATCCTAATATAAAAGAAGTAATACTTTTTGTAGACGGTAGACATCCAAAAGATATTGTAAGATCATTTACTCATGAAATGATTCATCATATTCAAAATCTAGAAGGTAGATTAGGTAACATACAAACTACTAATACAACTGACGATAACCACTTACTTAAAATAGAACAAGAAGCATACCTTAAAGGTAATATAACCTTCAGAAACTGGGAAGATTCTATCAAGAACCCAAAAAAACAAATCACAGAAGGTAAATATGATGTACTTACTAATCGTATTTCTTCAATTATTTTTGATTCTTTTAAAGAAGCTATTGTAAAGAAAGTAGATGGTGAATTTGACATTACTGTAGGGCCTCAAGAAGATGCAGACATAAAACATAAAATGAGCTTTGATGTACAAGCAGTTATCAAAGTAACTGATGATACTTATTCTGTTGACGGTGGAGCAAATGCAGGATATGATGATGATGGAGATGATATAGATTCTTTTATCAATATAGTTTTTCAAGTACCAACTAATATTGACTTAAAAGAGTTGTCTTTCGATATTAAAGACGTAATCAGGCACGAAATAGAACATCTTACACAAGATGGTGAAAACCTTAAACAAGGTAAATATATTCCAGATGATGTAGAGTTAAGAGCTCTTATTGATGCTGGTTTATTGGATAAAGACGAATATTATAAACTTCCTAAAGAAGTAGATGCAATGATTCAAGGTATGTATCTAAAAGCCAAAAAATCTAAAACTCCATTTGTAGATGTAGTTGATGATTATTTTGAAAAAGCTAAAGTAACACCTGAAGAGAGACCTAAAATAAAAGATCTCTGGAATAAACGTTTACCAGCTTTAGGTATAAAACAAAGGTTATGAATACAAGTATAGTAGAACTATTGGATGCTTATCCAATACCAGAAGTAAAAGAAAAACCTCCATATAAGTTATATTGCGATATGGATGGTGTGTTAACTAATTTTGAAGCAAGATTTGAACATTACAGTGGAATGCATCCTCAAGAGTATGAAAAGAAGTATGGTTTACCTGCTTTTTGGGAATTGATTGATGTTAAAATTGGAGTAAAATTTTGGATAGGTATGGATTTTATGCCTCAAGGAAAAGAACTTTGGAACTTTATTAAACCTTATCAACCAGACTTACTTACTTCTCCTTCAAGAGATAATAATTCCAGACTAGGTAAAAACCTTTGGGTGAAGAATAACTTAAGTCCTAAGCCTAAAGTAATATTTTCCTACTCTAAAGATAAGCAAAGATTTGCTAATGAAAATAGTATATTAATAGACGATAAAAAGTCTAACATTAATGAATGGACATCTAGAGGCGGTATTGCAATTAGGTGTAAAGACGGAAACGTTAACCATGTTATAGAAAAATTAAAAGAGTTAGGTTATGAATGAATCCCTTCTTAAAAAAGACTTCAAAGAAAGTGATGTTCAAAGAGTAAGAAATTTAGTTAACAAAGATTTTACTGGTAAAACAAAACAACAAGTTGGTTACCAAAAAAAGTACGTTAAGTACACCGAAGGTGATATTTGGGAAGAATATGGTAAAACTTGGACTATAAAAAATAATGTTAAACAAAACATTACTAAGTTAGATAGAGCAAAAAAAGCAATTAGAATTCCATTAGCATGCCCTAAATGTAAAGGCTCTATGAAACATCACTTAGCTAAAAAAATGTATAAGATACATGGCTTCTGTTTTGACTGTACTGTTGAGTATGAAGCTAAATTAAGAGAAGCAGGTTTATATGAAGCATACGAGAAAAAACTTATGCAAGGTAATATAAAATCCTTTTTAAATGAAATAGAAGATTACACCTTAGCACTTATGGACAATGAAAGTTCATACGTAACTGAGCAAGGTGACGTAGAGGACTGGAAAGGTAATACTACAGGGCAGAAACAGAAATTATTAAAGAATCTACAAACTTACGTAGATATTGTTTCTAAACATCTACAATAGTCTATTTATAATATATAATTCACTATATAACCAAGTAATGACACAAAAAGAAATCTTAGAATCAGTTCTATTAGAAATTAAGCATATTAAGACACATATGCCAAACGGTGAGCTGAAACAAATGGCTAAAGACTTTCAAGATATGAAAGATGATATTTCAGATTTAAAATTTACTCTTCTTAACCCTGATGATGGTGTCATAGTAAAGACTAATCAAAATACTGAATATAGAAAAGAACTTCAATTAAACGAAACAGAATTTAGAAATAAATTAGGAGAAATTGAGGATATTAAACGTTGGAAAGAAAACGTTAGCAGAGCTCTTTGGATTATATTTGGTATTTTAGCTACATTAATAGTAAGAATGCTAATGATGCATTCAGATCAAATACCAGGTTAAATGAAAAAAGCAGATATATTAAAAGCAATTAAAGAGGTTATAGAAGAAAAAAGACCAGGACTTTGGGCTAACATTAGAGCTAAAAGAGCTAGAGGTGAAAAACCTGCTCATAAAAATTCTAATGCTCATAAAGATGCAGTTAAAGCTGGTAAAAAGATTAATAAAGAAGAGCAATCTGCTTTGAATTTACATTATAAAAAAGGATTTAAAGACTTAACAGGTCTTTTTAAAAAAATTACATCTTCTTCTGATATAGAAACTATAAAAAAATTATCTCATGTTTTTGTAGACAATCTAAAAAAAGCGTCTAAAATACAAAGAGCTAGATATAAAGCGGCTATTCAAGGAGGAAATAAAAATAAAATTTTTACATTAGTTACCAACTTATACATGAACGATAGCCGTATGACATCAGGCCTTAAAAAAGAAGGTCTTTGGGCTAATATAAACGCTAAGAAAAAAGCAGGTAAAAAACCTGCCCATGGTAATTCCAATGCTCACAAAGCTGCAGAAAAAGCTGGTAAAAAATTGAAACCGTAAATAATGTCTATAAAGTTAAAACCATCTACAAAAGAATACACTAGAGACGCTAGAGGTAAGATAATCGGTAATAGATATACTTGGAGACATCATAACCCGTGTAGCTTTAAAACTGAAGAATTAAAAACTATGTACTCCAATTCTGCTTTCAGTAGGAAAAAACATTTAATCCTTAAAGAACTTAATAGACGAAATATTGAGATGTAATGACAAGATTAACTCTAGCACAGATGATTGGTGAGATTCTTGCTGCCGAAAACTTCAAAGATGGGAAGAAAAAAGGTAAGTCAAGACCTGGTAGAGTTAAAAAGTCTGGTGCAAGTTGTAATGGTTCTGTTACTGACCTTCGTAGAAAAGCTAAAAATGCATCAGGTGAAAAAGCTAAGATGTATCACTGGTGTGCTAATATGAAGAGTGGTAAGAAAAAATGACAATTACTAATAATAAATTAAGTAAAGAGGCATTTTTTTTAGATGCAACAGAAGAATTTCATATTCTTAGGGACCCTAACTGCGTAGATTTATTTGATCAAAATGGTTATCATCTTACAAAAGCAGAACAAGCTTACCTTGTTCGTAACGGATATGACCCTGTAATGAGACGTCATGAAGATTGCCTCAGACATGATTGGATTAAATCAGAAAAAAGAAAAGGAGCTCATATTAACCATTCAGATTTATTTGAAAGAAAAGGTTTTTCAGATCAAGCATTAGATCAATTAGAAATTTTTGCAGAAGAACACAATCCCATGCTGTATAAGTTGATAAAAATGAAACCAAAATGGGGAATCGATATTTCTATTGACTATGTATCTGAGAATGCTGTATTTGAAGTTTTTCACTATGAATGGGATGCTTTTAATTATGATCAAGTTATAGAAAAGAAAGAACAAATAGAACAATTTGTTATATCACAAGATTGGGATGATATAGCAGTAAAACTTTGGAACATAAAAGATGAGTGGATTAACTTAGATTTTTTTAAACAAACTGAATGGCGTACAAATTACTTTGGATTATCACCGGAGAAGTTCAGAAACGTTATTTGGAGTAGTTAATCTATTTATTTATATACGTATATTAAAACAATTTGCAAATGACCTACCAAGAACTTAAGGACCGTTTGTCTAAATGTGAACTTACTTTAAGCAAACTTAAAGACAGTAACTTTGCTAGTTCAACTGAAGACATTAAAGAAAAGGTTCAACAACTTACATTACTTAAAGAATCTTTACAAATTCAATTAGCCGAGGCAGATAAAGGAATGGTGTATACCGATGATGAAGATGCTGCAAAAGATCTAGCTGATGATGGTGCTAATGTAAAGTTAACAAAAGAAGTTGAAGGAGTTAAATTTAGTGTTGATGAAACAAAAACTATTGCTAAAAGTGTAGGTAAGGCGGTAGCTATGGCTGTAAAGAATTTAGGTGATGAAATAGCTCATATGAAAGCTACTAACATTGAAGAAAATTCTTTCGATATTAAATTAGAATATAGAAATGATAATGAAGATTCTTTTTCATTTTACATTACTGATGATACTTTACATTTAACTGATTTTTCTTTTGACAAAGAATTAACAGACGTAGGAGTTAAGCCTTCAGGAGAAGCACAAGTTAATGTTGATCATTTAGCTAATGAACTAACAAAACATTTTAAATCTTTGAATGAAAAAATAGATTCAAACGATAAGCCAGAATTAAAAAAACTTTCTAAAGCTCTTTCAAAGTCAGTTAAATCTCACCAGGACCAAAAGAAAGCATTAGATAAAGCTATTAACACAGAAGGAGAAGTATCTGAAGCACCAATAGGTACACACTACATTAGGGTTGAAAAAAGTGAGTTAATGGAAGCTTTGGGTATATTAGAAAAAGCTTTTGCAGACAGTAGAATTAGATTTGAATTAAATGATCCTGATACTATATACATTCATAATGCTGATATTCATGATATGCATGATGCAGTAGAAGAAGTAATGCAAAACGGAATTATAGTAGATGAGACTAGCATTGATAACGAATTACAAGAAAAAGAAGAAACAGACGACTACGGAAGACCTCATGTAGATCCAAAAGGTTCAAGAACGTTTTTAGAACCAGATGAAATGTTACCTCATAATAGATTTAAAAAAATGGCACAAAAAGAAGATACAGACGTAGGACATGTAGATGACGAACCAGATATGTTACAAGCAACTGCTTATGAAATTGCAACTTATGCTGCTAAGTTATCTAAAAAATTAGCTAAGTATGATGCACACGATGGAGAAGTAGATTTTCCAAACTGGTGGCAAGCTAAATTAATCTTAGCAAAAGATTATATGTCTAAAGCATATCACTATTTAGATTCAGAAGAAAAGCAACCTGCATTAGATCAATTAGCTTTAGAAAGCTTTATAAAAGAAGGTAGAGGAGATGGAGAAGCTATTAATAACATTATTATTGATATGGCTAACGAGGATGATATTTCTACTAGAGAAGCAGCTGAAGAAGTTATAGAACATATTACTCATATATTCATTAACACTAAAGGTAAAGAAGAAGTAGATGAAAATGCTGACTATAAGTACCTTACTAAAGTTATTTTAGATGCTAATCCTAAAATGAATGTTTACTATAGTTCTTCAAGTAACGCAGTAAATATAGGTGGTGTTGGGTATGACAAAGGAGACTTAGTTAAAAACTTCAACCAACCACAAGGTTCGTCTGGTAAAATTAAAAATAACTTTTACTACGCAAATAAAGATCCACAAGTAACCAAAAAAGAAGTTGAAAAACTATCTAATGGAAAAATTAAAGTGAATATTAAAAAAGGATATGGTAATGAACCTTTTGTAGTTTATAGTATAGCAGAATCAATGAATGAAAGATTAAACGGTGACCAGCAAGAAGCCTTAATGGACCTCCAGAACGTATTAGATCAAGCAGCTCAACTAGCAGATGAAGCTAGAGAAATAGTAAGAGAAAAGTTTCCTAATCAACTATCTAGGGGAGATGCATACGGTATTTTTAACTTCGGTACAAGTGGAAATCAATATGACCATACTCTAGAGTCTATGATTAGTGATATAGAAGAAGAAGCCGGAGAAGAGGATATGGATATGGATGAAGGTAGAAATGTAGATGATCTTTATGATACTACAGTTCATACTATGAAAAGACTTGCTAAAAAATATAAAGCAGGAGATAAATCAGTAGTACCTCATTTAAAGAAACTTACAGATATTAAAAAGAAGTTAGAGCAAGAAAAGATTAAAAAAGCTTCTAATATAGGTAAAGGTCAAGAATTAGATGAAGCTAATAACTTACTTAAACAAGATGCACTATCACCTGCTGAATATCAAAAAGCTAAAAAACTAAAAGATTTTGATGCTAAAAACTATAAATGGGATCCAAAACAAGGTCTACATTTAATTAGAAAAATGAGTGAAGCTGGTCCTGGATTTAAGCATGACTGTGCTGCTAAAGTAGTTCATGAAAAATACGGTAAAGGTAATACCATCCCAGAAAAACATACCTTAGTAAAAGAAGGTAACAAGTATGTAGTTACTCATTACGACGTTTTATTTGAAAACGGAAACACAGTATTAGATGTACCAGTTAACGAGTTAAAGATAGAAACTACTAACGAACACTGGCATAAAGGGTACAAAAAGAAAAAGAAGTAATATGCACAAGTTAGAAAAACTTATATTGGAGTCATACGCTCAAATAGACGAAGAGACTCTAAAGCCAAAAGATCTGCCTGCAGCTTTTAAAGCAGCTATAGAAAAACGTCACGGTCCTTTACATAAACATGATTTCTTTACACAAGATATGACACGTTATATGAAGTTTGATGGTGAGAATAAAAGAACTGGTCAAATAAGTCATAAGGTAATAGCTATACCTTCATTTGATAAAATGTATACTGATTATTCTGATATTGTACAAGACATAAAAGTCTTAATGAGAGATAAAGATGTTAGAACTGATAAAGCAGCAAGAGAGTTATTTGAGTTAATAAAGACTAACTTTAGAAAATTACAAAGATATCTGAGAATTGAAAGACCTGATCAGTATGCTTTAATTAGAAGTAGAGCTACATTAGAATCTCTTTTTGAAGATTTTCAAATCCATGTTAGCCTTATAACTGAGATGGATATTAACGATCCAGTTCTTATGAAAATGAGAGCTAATAAGATGAAGAATAAAAAAGCTGTATCTACTACACCTAGGAGTTCGGTATTGATTTCTAAACTTAAAGCTAAAAGAGCTCAAGTAATGAGAGATATGGAGCAAGAAGCTGAACCAGAAGGAGGACCTATAGCCGATAAGTATGGAGATATACTTAATAAAATTGATGCAGCTATTTCTAGAGCATTAAACAAAAACTTAAACGAAAGTATGCTTGATGAAGTAGAAGATGAAGAAGAACCAACACCAGAAGAAGAACCAGATACTAGTGCAGGAGAAGAAACAGTATTAGAAGATGCTACTGATAAGATATTAGGTAGATTTCCAACTGTTAAAGCAGCTATAGTAAAATTACAAACAGAACAATTTAAAGAATTTGTAGAATCTATCGATTGGATATCACCTAGACCCTCTTCTTTTAGAGTAAATCTAAAGAATGGCCAAGACTACATACTTAAGTGGACAGGTAAAACGTTTGAAGCTCAAATATTAGGTAAAAAATACATACTTTCTAATATAGCTGAATACCAACAAGCATTAGATAAACTAGCACTCTTATATAAAGAAGCACCAATGACTGGAGCAGGAGATGGAGAAGCAGCTGATACCGACACCGGAGGAGGTGGCGGAGGAGGCGGAGGTGAATTCCCTGGTGAAGAAGGTGGAGCTGAAGGCGG